>JAESFG010000110.1_pt1 | contig 274714 bp, 209 predicted proteins | sample 9269371 | NCBI WGS metagenome assembly JAESFG01 (sample SAMN14506227, study PRJNA617093) | algae metagenome | isolation source: Aetokthonos hydrillicola CCALA 1050 (B3-Florida) and co-occurring... | place: USA: South Carolina | collected 2013-01-01
CGCACAAGAAGCGGCCGCGAGCCCCCCGGCCACCCGTGCTCAGAGCCGCCACCGCCGCCGAACGCCTGCTGTGGCGCTCACTTACGGTCGCGTCACCCTGACATCGTTCACGGCGTTGGGTGCCACCCTACGAGAAATCGCCTCGCTTACGGTCGGGGTTCGTTGCTTTCGAGCATGCGGGTGTCGAGGCCGGGGATTTCGGGCAGGGCGCCGGTGGCGATGCCCTGCAGGTCGCCGTACATCCCGGCGGTCGCCTCGATCACCGATTCGATCTGGGCCTGGCGCTTGGCCCACTGCTTCTGCATGAACTTGCGTTCCTTGTCGAGGTCCTCATTCATGTCGGTGAACTTCTCGACGATGGCCTGCACGCGGTGCGCGAAGCGCGGGCCGGTGAGATAGCGGTAGACCATCTCCATCTTCGTGAGCTGGTTTTCGCCGGTCTGGCGGGCCGCCGCGATGTCGACCAGGGCCTGGCGCAGCGCCAGCGCCACCGGCACCACGCACGCCGGGCTGGTGATCCACACCCCGTCGACGCAGTCGAAGTGGACCACGCCCTTGGGCAGGGCGCTGGAGACGATCACGGCGATGTCGGCCTTGGCGGCCCGCTGGTCGTCGCGGAGCTTGGGGAGCCATGCGGGGGACCAGTTGGCGGTGCGCTTGGATTCCCAGAGGATGACGCCGCAAGGCTGGCCGGCTGCGGCGTTGGGAGCACACACGCGATGGAGGGTGTCGCCGCCGTGGACGCCCTTGGGGACGGGCTCGATGAGGTCGCGCGGGAAGCGCGTGCGGAGCAGGGCTTCGATCTCGAGTTCGAGGACTTCGCCCTGGAGTTGCTGGCTGCCCTGCTCGGCCTTGCGCTTGAGGTCGTCGACCTGGCGGCGCATGTCGTCGATGACCTTGTCCTTCTCCGCGAGCTTGAGGCGGGCCTCGTCGGACGCGGCCGTGCGGGCGGCGTCGCGGGCCTTGGCGAGCTCGGCGTCGAGGCGGCGTTGCAGTTCGGCGTCGACCTCGCGGACCTTGTCCTCAAATTCGCGTTTGACGCGCCGGGCCTCGGCCTCGGCTTTGAGGCTCGCGGCGAGCTTGGCCTGGTCCTCGGCGCTGCGCTGCTCGAGTTCCTTGAGTTTCGCGTCGCGCTGGGCGAGGTCCAGGTGCAGGGCCTGGCGGGCCCGCGCGGCCTCCTCGGCGGCGATGGCCTTGCGCTGAGCGGCGACGCGCTCGGCGACCTCGGCGTCGAGGGCGGCGCGGTCGGCGAGGAGGCGCTGGCGCTCGGCGAGTGCGGCGGCCTGCTGGCGCTCGAACTCGGCGAGGCGGGTGTTCAAGGACGCGGACTGCTGGGCGAACTGGGTCTCGAATTCGCGACGTTTGGCGTCGATGAGCGGCCCGGCGAGGGTCTCGTCGAGGGGGAAGGCGTGGCGGCAGTTTGGGCAGGTGATGGAGGGGGACATGTGCGGGAATGGTTGGGGAGGCCGGGGCGCGGGGCGCAAGGGTGCGCTGGGGGCTCCAGCGAGCCGCCCGTCAGCCCTCTCGCGGTTGAAAGAAAAGCGCGGGAGACCCGCGCTGCGAAAGTCTCCCGCGAAAGCGGAGAGGGGGAGATTCGAACTCCCGAACGGGACAAGCCCGTTACTGGTTTTCGAGACCAGCCCTATCAGCCGCTCAGGCACCTCTCCGGCTGTGAGGACGGATGATTGGAGAAGCCGCGGCGGGGGTCAACCGCGGCGGCGCATGAAGGCGGGATCACCGGGGCATTCTCGCAGCCGGTGGATGTGGTATATGTGGCACGGGTGTGGGCGAGCGGGGCACGCGGCGGCCGTGCTGGGCCGCCTTTCGGAGGGCCGTGATCATGGCGAACGGATCGTTCCTGGCGGGCGTGGGTGCGGCGTTGGTGGCGGTCGGTGCGGTGGGCGGGTGGGGGATGAGCGGGCTGGCGCAGCCGGGCGGCACGCCGTCCGCGGCGCCGTCGGGTCAGCCGAGCGGGCAGCCCGCGGGCCAACCAGCGGGGGCGCCTGGCGGGGGACCGTCGGGGCAGATGATCGGGGCGATGGTCACGGGGCTCAAGGCGACGCCGGGGTGCCTCGAGGTAGAGCTTGGGCAGTTTGCCAGCGGGAAGCGGACGATCTTCGCGTGGTTCAAGGACAAGGCGGCGGCGATGGCGTGGTACAACGCGAAGGAGCACCAGGCGGCGATGGACAGCGTGGCGCCGGGGCGGGACAAGACGAAGAAGCCGATGGCGGACGTGGCGGAGGATGCGGGGCCGATCATGGCGGTGGCGTCGTTCACACCCGGGACGAACGGGCCGGGGCTGGCGATCGAGCTGTACGCGCCGATGAAGGCGGGGTTGCGGATGCCGGGGGCGGGATTCTCGCCGGAGGAGTTCCACGCGCTGGTGGCGGGAGCGAAGGCGGGCGGGGCGGCGCCGGCGGCGAAGTAGGTGGCAGGAGCGAGCAGACGGTGCGGGGCGAAGCCGTTGGAGGCAAAGATCTTGCTTTTGTTCGGTACCGTGGTAAACTGTGGACGGGACTTGTGCGAAACAGCCGACTGGATGTATGCTGAATTGACGGGGAATTCTCCCCGAGGCTTGGCGACCCGCGTTCTGCGGGGGGCCCGCGAAGGAGTTGGCCATGGACGTTCGCTCGCCGTTCCGGCTGCGCCGGGGATTCACGCTCATTGAGCTGCTGGTGGTGATCGCGATCATCGCGTTGCTGGTGGGCATTTTGTTGCCGGCGTTGAGCGAGGCCCGCAAGAGCGGTCGCCTGACGCTGTGTTCGGCGAACCTGAAGCAGATGGGCACGGCGTTCACGAGCTATGGCGCGGACTTCAACAACCGCTCGCCGTCGTTCTCGTGGAGCCAGCGTGAGGGTCAGGCGGACGACGGTTCGGCGGGGTTCGTCGCGCCGTTTGCCGACGACCTTGAGGCGGCGGCGCGGCAGGCGGTGTGGATTTTCCGCAAGCGGGGCGAGCGGACGGATATCGGCCCGATCGACGGGTGGATTCCGCACGTGCTGTACAGCCACCTGATCCTGAACGACTACCTGCAGCAGCGGCTGCCGGAGCCGATGGTGGTGTGCCCCGAGGACAAGCTGCGGCTGCTGTGGCACGACGCGGTCCGCGGCAAGACCCCGGCGGCCGCCCGGGCGGCGTTCCTGGCGCTGCCGGCGTCGCAGCGCCCCACCGATGGCGACGCCAACGACCTGCAGCGCTGGCCGTACAGCAGTTCGTACTACTACATCACGGCGGCGTACTCGATGGACCAGCGCAAGGGCAACATCCTGACGGTGCAGTCGGCGCTGACGACGCACTACTACTACATCATCAACAACGGTCCGCTGGGCCGGCGCAGCCAGGACGAGGTCGGGTTCCCGTCGAACAAGGTGCTTATGTACGACCCCTACGGCCGGCACGCGGGCAAGCGAACGCTGTGGTACGCCTATCCCGAGGTGACCCAGCCGCTGCTGTTCGCCGACAACTCGGTGCGGGTTGAGAAGACCGGCGATGCGAACCCGGGGTTCTACCCGAACATCCCGACGAACCCGCTGCCGCTGCGGTACAACTATGTGCCGCGGCCGTGGGAGTTCCCGGCCCGCAACGGCGGGTCGACCGAGCTGGTGACGGGGCACTACGCCTGGTGCCGGGGCGGCCTGCGTGGGCAGGACTACAACGGCGACGAGATCAACACCGGGCAGCCGCAGTAAGCGGGAATCGCCCGACGCGGCTGACGCGAATCACACTCACGCCCGGCGCCGGACACACCGGCGCCGGGCGTTCTTCGTGGCGAGCGAGGTGAAGGATGAGCGCACGGCAGGGCCGCGGGCGGGGTGATCGGGGCGAGCGCGGGGTTGGCGGTTGGTGCGCTCGCGGGAGCGTGCTGGGCGCGTTCACGCTCATCGAGCTGCTGGTGGTGATCGCGATCGTCGCGCTCTTGGTGGGGATCCTGCTGCCGGCGTTGAGCCAGGCCCGCAAGAGCGGGCGGCTGACGCTGTGCCAGGGGAACCTGCGGCAGATGGGGACGGCGTTCGCGACCTATGGCTCGGACGCGAACCAGCGGGCGCCGTCGTTCTCGTGGCGGCAGGACGAGGGGAGTTCGGACGACGGGGCGTTCGTGCCGCCGTACGCCGATGACCTGCAGGCGGCGTCGCGCCAGGCGATCTGGATCATCCAGAACCGGGCGGAGCGGCCGGACATCGGACCGGTGGAGAGCTGGATCCCGCACGTGATCTACAGCCACCTGATCCTGAACGACTATCTGCAGCAGCGGCTGCCGGAGCAGATGGTGGCGTGCCCGGAGGACAAGCTGCGGCTCTTGTGGCAGGAGGCGGTGCGGGGCAAGCCGCCGGCGGAGGCGCGGGCGGCGTTCCTGGCGATCCCGCTGACGCAACGTCCCGACGGCGACGCCAACGGGGTGCAGCGGGTGCCGTACAGCTCGTCGTACTCGCTGATCGCGTCGGAGTATTCGCTGGACCAGCGGGTGGGGGCGCAGCTCACGGTGCAGTCGGCGCTGGTGAACCACTACTCGTACTACGTGAACGGGCCGCTGGGGCGGCGGACGCAGGAGGAGATCGCGTTCCCGTCGAGCAAGGTGCTGATGCACGACAGCTTCGCGCGGCACTCGGGCAAGCGCGAGTTGTGGCACGCGTACCCGGAGGCGAGCCTGCCGCTGCTGTTCGCGGACGCGTCGGTGCGGGTGGAGAAGACCGGGGACGCGAACCGGGGGTTTTACCCGAACGTGCCGCTGGTGGATCTGCCGCTGCGGTACAACTACGTGCCGCGGCTGTACGAGCCGCCGACGCGGAGCGGGGCGGCGCTGGAACTCATGACGGGGTACTACGACTGGTGCCGCGCGGGGCTGAAGGGGATCGATTACGGGGCGGGGGAGGTGGACAGCGGGAATCAGTGAGAGGTTGGAAGCGGACGAACGGAGGCGGTACGCGGAGGTCGCGGAGGTTGTGCGGAGTGACGCGGAGGTCGCGCGGGATGTGGCGCGATCCGGGGGATGGCGCTGGTGGAGATGATTATCGCGCGTCGGGCCCGTCGGCGGCCAATCATGGCGCATGAATGGCTTTCGAGACGCGTCGACGATTGATCTGCTGCGGACGCGCCGTTCGGCGAAGCTGGCTGCGCTGATCGAGCCCGGGCCGGGCGAGGACGACCTGCGGACGATGCTGACGATCGCGGCGCGGGTGCCGGATCATGCGAAGCTGGTGCCGTGGCGGTTCGTGGTGATCGCGGGGGAGCGGCGGGGGGCGCTGGGACGGGTGATCGGGGAGGCGTTCGCGGCGGCGAACCCGGGGGCGGAGCCGGGCGCGGTGGAAGAGGCACGCAAGCGGATCGCGACGGCGCCGCTGGTGGTGGCGGTGGTGTTCTCGCCGAAGTCGCACCCGAAGGTGCCGGAGTGGGAGCAGGTGCTGTCGACCGGGGCCGCGTGCATGAACCTGCTGGTCGCGGCCAGGGCGCTTGGGTACGGCGCGGTGTGGCTGAGCGAGTGGTACGCGTATGACCGCGCGGTGCTGCGGGAACTGGGGTTGGCAGAGACGGAGAAGCTCGCGGGGTTCGTGCACATCGGGACCGAGCGCGAGGGGCGGGAGGATCGGGAACGGCCGTCGCTCGAGCGGGTGGTGAGGTGGTATTAGGCGCTCGGTGGAGCGGCAGGAAGGCGGTACGCGGAGGTCGCGGAGAAGCGCGGAGGGACGCGGAGGGGAGCGATTGGAAGGTTCGAGGCGCGGTTGTTCCTGCGAGGTTGTGGATTCTCCGCGTCACTCTGCCGAACTCAGCGGGTCTGTGCGCACGTGATCGTGGTGGACCCACGCACCACGCGCCGGGTCAGAGCACCCGGCGCGTGGTGGCACCCGATCGGCATTGGCGGGCACGGTGTGGTTTGTGCTGGGCTCGCGGGGATCAGCGGCGGCGGCGAGCGGGGAGCGTGAGGGCGGCGAGCGCGACCAGGGCGGACACGGGCGCGGACGGCACCGAAGGCGTGTCGATGGAATAGATGCGGGCGGTGGCGCGGTCGCTCACGAAGATCGTGCCGTTGGCCTCGTCGACGGCGAGCGCGAAGGGGTTGGAAACGGCGGGGTCGGGGTTGTTCGTGCCGGGGAGCGCCAGCGCGGACTGGGCGAGGATCGCGCCGGTGTAGGAGACGACGAGCAGGTCGGGGTACTGGAGCATGCCGACGTCGTTGCGGGCCAGCAGGAGCAGCGCGGGCTCGGTCACCTGCGAGCCGGTGAGGATCGACGCGAACTCGGGGCTGATGACCGAGAGCCCCTTGACACCTGGGACGCTCGGGAGGCTGAACGAGGCGTCGGACGTGGAGAGCCCGCCCGCGGTGTGCGGGAAGAACTGCACGACGCTGGGGCCGGCGGGGTTGTCCGAGTTGTTGCGCACGGCCGCGAAGCGGTCGAGCAGGGGGACGTACTCGAGCGAGAGCGGGGTGAGCACGGCCGCGGGGACGGGCGAGGGCGTTGCGACGGTGAGCGTGGCGCCGGGAGTCAGGACGGCGCTGTAGGTCGGGGTGGATGCGCCCTGGGGCGGGGTGAGGACAACCTGGCGCGGGTCGGGTCCGGCGAATGCGCCGAGCCCGGCGCCGGAGGTGTTGATGGCGAGGGTTGAACTCTTGACCCAGCGGCGCGGGTCGTTGAGCGGGAGCGGGGGCGCGGTGGAGACGTCCTGCGTGATGGGGGAGAGCAGGCTGCCGGCGGGGCCGGGGACGTAGTACCACGGGCCGGCGTCGATGAGGTCGATGTTGCCGCCGCAGTAGAGCCGGCCGTTGTGGAAGGCGAAGTCGCGGGCGCGGCCGTCGGTGGTTCCGAGGATGCCGGGGCCGGGGTCCAGCAGGGTGTCGTAGGCGGCGTAGGAGCGCGGCTGGCCCCAGAGACCGACCGAGCCGGATTCGACGACGGGGCCGGCGAGGCAGGCGGACGCGGTGCAGAGCAGGAACGCGGCGGAGAGTGGGCGCATGGGGGAAGTGTGGCTTGTTGTGGAGCACGTGCCTTGCGGTTGCGTCAAGGTTCGGTGAAGACGGGGCGAGGCGGTACGCGGAGGTCGCGGAGAAGCGCGGAGGAACGCGGAGGGAGGGATTGGATGGTTGACGACGGGTGCATGGTGGGCCGTTGTCCGCGGGAGCTTCGGACTGCGGTGCGTCTTTCCGTCGGACGCAGCGGCTTTCTGCGCTCGTGATCGTGGTGGACCCACGCGCCACCCGCCGGGTCAGAGCACCCGGCGGGTGGCGGCACCCTGTGGCGGCGGGATTGGTGTGCCGAGAGGGAGCAAAGACGGTACGCGGAGGTCGCGGAGAAGCGCGGAGGGACGCGGAGTGAGCGATTGGATGGATGCAGGCGGGTGATGCGAAGCGCCGTTGTCCGAGGGAACACCGACCTTCTCCGCGTCACCCTGTCGGACCCTGCGGTCTCTGGGTACCGGACCGTGCTGGACCCTCGCAGCCGTGCACGACCGTCCCGGCGAAGCGCCGGGGACGATCGCGGCACCCGTCGCGGGGTGGCAACGAACAACGGCTTGGCGCGGGGCCAAGCCGTTGCGGGAATTGCTGGTTGTTCGCACGACCGTGCGCGGCGAAGCGCCGTGGACGGTGGTGGCACCGGAGGATCAGGCCTGTTCGCCGACCTGCCAGCGGAAGAAGGCGAGGATGGTGGCCTTGGGGCCGACGAGGTCCTTGACCTTCCTGGTGGGGTCCATGACGAAGGGTTGCTCGAGCAGGGCGACTTCCTCGTAGAACTTGCGCATGCCGCCCTCGACCATCTTCTCGGCGATTTCCTTGGGCTTGCCGGACTCCATGGCCTGCTCGAGGCGGAACTGGCGCTCCTTGGCGACCTTGTCGGCGGGGATGTCGTTGGCGCCGATGCCCAGGGGGCGGGGGACGGCGGCGGTGATGTGCATGCAGATCTGGCGGAGGGTCTCGTCGGAGATCGAGCCGATGGCCTGAATGAGCACGCCGGTCTTGCCGTCGTGGTGGACGTAGGAGCCGAAGGCGGTGGTGCCGGTCTCGCCGGTGAGCTTGTGGCCGCGGGCGTAGGAGCAGTTCTCGCCGGTGGTGATGCGGAGCTCGTCGATGAGCTTGGCCATCTCGGGGAGGGCGGGGACGGCGCCGGCGTGGCCGGAGTCGAGGGCGATCTGGGCGCACGTCTGGGCGACCTGGCCGAACTTCTCGTTCTTGGCGGTGAAGTCGGTTTCGGCGCGGAGCTCGATGATGGAGGCGACGCCGGAGGTCATGTTGACGGCGATGGCGATGCGGCCTTCGCCGGCGACGCGGTCGGTGCGGGCGTCCATCTTGCCCTTGAGCTTCTTGCGCAGGAGGTCCTCGGCCTTGTCAAGGTCGCCGCTGGCTTCCTGGAGGGCCTTCTTGCACTCCATCATCGAAAGGCCGGTGCGGTTGCGGAGCTGCATCACCGTCTTGGCGTCGATCTCCATGTGGAAACTCCGGGTCAGAGGCTTGGGGTCGTGGTCAGTGGCAGGGGAATGGGGGAACGGGCCGGGTCGCGAGGGCCCGGTGGTGTGACGGACAGAGCGACAGGACGAGCGGTCGGCGTCAGGCGGTGGCGCCGGGGGCGGGGGCCGCGTCGGTGGCGAGGCGTGCGGGGTCGGCGTCGTCGGCGCGGCCGGAGCGGTCGTCGAGGCCGGGGCGACGCCGGCGGGTGGGCTGCGAGGAGCCGCCGGAGCCGGCGGCGGAGCCGGGGGCGCCGGCCTCGTCGCGGGCGGACTGGCGGAGCTGCTTGCCGTCGTTGACGGCGACGCAGAGCTCGCGGATGACGACGTCGATGGAGCGCATGGAGTCGTCGTTGCCGGGGATGGGGATGTCGGCGAGGTCGGGGTCGCCGTCGGTGTCGATGAGGCAGATGGTGGGGATGCCGAGCTTGCGGGCCTCGCGCAGGGCGTTGATCTCGCGGGCGGTGTCGATGGCGACGAGGCAGCCGGGGAGCTTGTCCATGGCGCGGATGCCCGAGAGGTTGCGCTGAATCTTGGCGAGCTCGCGCTTGAGCTGGGACTCCATCTTCTTGGAATAGCTGGCGAAGTTGTCCTTCTGCTGGATGGTCTCGAGCTCTTCGAGGCGGCGGAGGCGCTGGCGGATGGTGCGGAAGTTGGTGAAGGTGCCGCCGAGCCAGCGGTCGGTGACCCAGTGCATCTTCACGTCGCCGACGCGTTGCTCGAGGACGGCGCGGGCCTGGCGCTTGGTGCCGACGAAGACGACGTCGCGGCCTTCGGCGACGGTCTTGGCGATGAACTTCTTGGCGAGCAGGAGGCCCTTGATGGTCTCCTTGATGTCGATGATGTGGGTTCCGTTGCGCTTGCCGTAGATGTACGGCTGCATCTTCGGGTTCCAGGCGGCGGAGCGCTGGCCGAAGTGGATGCCGGCCTCGATGAGGTCCTGCACGAGGGAGTTGCTGGTGGCGGGGGTGGACACGGGGGAACCTTCTTTCAGCGACACCGGCGGGTCTGATCGGAGACCCGCAGCAAGGGCGCTTCGGGGAGTGGCGGCGAGACCGTCGACGCAACGGGGTGAGCCCGGTGCGTCGGCCGTCCGTGACCGCCGGAGCGAACGGATGGTCGGTCCATAGGCGTGACGTCACGCCGCGGACCAGGGAACGGGGTCCGATCAGGCCCGTTCCAGCGGGCGAGTGTAGGAGGCCGTGTTTGCGGGCGGCAAGGCGGGGACGGCCCCGGGCGGTGGAGGGATTCACGCGGCGTTCACGGGATGTTCACGGGGGCGGTGCAGGGTAGTGGGCGAGGCCGGCCCACGGCCTTGGGAGCTACCCGCGATGAACGTCTTTGCCCGCTCGATCATGTTGACGGTGTGCGCGAGTGCGGCGGTGGTGGGGAGCGTCGCGGAGCGCTATGAGGAGCAGAATGGGAGCGGGGTTCAGCCGGCGGGCGGGGCAGGGGGCGGGGTTGGGGGTGGGCAGGGTGGCGGTGGGCAGCGGGTTCCGGAGACGCCTCGGGGCACACCCGAACGTGAGCCGGACCCCGTGCCCCGCGGCGAGCCGCGGGCCGAGCCGGGGCGCGAGCCGGGCGCGGCCGGGGACGAGCGGCGTGCGACGGCCGAAGAGCGGGCCCGGCAGGATCGGTATCCGCGCCTGGAAGCGGCGGACGTGGACGCGGCGATCGCGGGGTGGGATCCGCGGGCCAAGCAGGCGGCGCGGGCGCTGATCGCGCGGTACGGCGAGCCGAACGAGATGACGTCGCGCCGGCTGTACTGGTATGAGAACGGGCCGTGGCTGTGGACGTGCGTGCGGAACGAGCCGGTGATGCACAACTGGCCGCGGGCGCACGCGGGGGTGATCGAGCAGGCTGCGGCGCTGCGGATCCCGCTGGAGCGGGTGGGGGAGATGGCGCAGTTCAGCGGGGCGGTGATGATCGATCGGAACGCGGGGATCGTGACGTCGCGGAACGAGAGCGAGGCGTCGAACATTCTGGCGATCAACCTTGTGCACCAGATTTCGCAGGGCCGGCGCGACGCGGAGAGTGCGCGGCGCGAGTACGAGAAGTTCTCTCTTTCCAGCGGTGAACCGTCTGCGTTGTCGGAACGGTTCACCTTTGCACCGGTTGAGGCGGGGGCCGGGGATCCCGACCGTGAAGTCGGGGTTCCCGGCACGCCCGGCGCGACCGGGAACGGGGCGGCGCCGGCGGCGACGCCGGTGACGCCGTCGCCCTTGCCGATCGAGCGGCCGCGGGTGCCGGAGGATGAGAAGAAGCGGCCGCGGTGATCGATCGACCGGAGTGCACGCCGAGGGACGACGTGCGACGTCGGCGCCGGCGGACGAACTGGGGCATCGGCTCCGACGTCGTCATCCTCGGCACCGACGAGATGGTGGATGATTCGACTCCGGACGGCGACACGTTCTCGGGCCTCAGCGCCGGCGGGGACGCCGTGTTCTTCTACAACGCGGCCGGCGACCTGCTCAGCAGCTACGTGTTCGGGCAGATCACCCGCGGTGTCAGCTTCGAGGCGGGCCCGACGGGCGACCTTGGCCTGAGCGTCGTTGGTGAGAACGGGGCCGTCCGGGCCACGAACCAGGACGTCGGTTCTCCCGGCTACGCGGTCCCGGCCCCGGGCGCTGCGGTCCTGCTCGCCCTCGGCGCGCTGGGTGCTGGGCGCCGCCGCCGCTAAGTCAGCACGGGCGTTCTCGCGGCGGGAGCGTCCGTTGACGAGTGAACTGTGCGAGGCCCGGGCGGGGTGCCCGGGCCTCGTTTGTCATTGGGGACGGGGCTTGGCCGGCGGCTCAAGCGCGGTGAAAGCGACCGGCAGGGGTCAGTACGCCAAGCACCCCTCGATCGCCTCGCGGATGCGCTTGGCGTCGGGGAGGTACTCAAGTTCGAGCTTGTAGTACGGCATGACGGTGTCGAAGCCGCAGACGCGCTGGACGGGGGCCTGCAGGTGCAGGAAGCAGCGCTCCTGGATCGTGGTCGCGAGCTCGGCGCCCATGCCGGCGGTCTTGGGGGCTTCGTGGACGATGACGCAGCGGCCGGTTTTCTCCACGCTGGCGCAGATCGTGTCCGCGTCGTAAGGGTAGATCGTCCGCAGGTCGATGAACTCGACGCTCATGTCCTCGGGGAGCTGGTCGAGGGCTTCCTGGCACTGGTGGACGCTGGCGCCCCAGGAGATGACGGTGAGGTCGGTGCCTTCCTGGATGAGCTTCGCCGGGCCGATCGGGACGGTGTAGTCCTCGTCGGGCACTTCTTCCCGGAACGCCCGGTAGATGCGCTTGGGCTCGAAGAAGACGACGGGGTCGGGGTCGCGGATCGCGGCCAGGAGCATGCCCTTGGCGTCGTAGGGCGTGCTGGGCATGACGACCTTGAGGCCGGGGGTGTGGGCGTAGATGGCCTCGGGGGAGTCGGAGTGGAGTTCGGGGGCGTGGATGCCGCCGCCGACGGGGACGCGGACGGTGAGGGGGATGGTGACGGCGCCGCGGGAGCGGGTGCGGTAGCGGGCGGCGTGGTTGGTGAGCTGGTCGTAGGCGGGGCCGAGGAAGCCCTCGAACTGGATTTCGGGGACGGGGCGCATGCCGGCCATGGCGAGGCCGACGGCGGTTCCCATGATGCCGGATTCGGCGAGCGGGGTGTCGATGACGCGGTGCTCGCCGAACTTGGCCTGCAGGCCCTCGGTGGCGCGGAAGACGCCGCCGTTTTTGCCGACGTCCTCGCCCAGGACGACGACGCGGTCGTCGCGGGCCATTTCGTGGGCGAGTGCGGCGGTGATGGCTTGGACGAGGGTGAGTTGGGGCATGGTGGGAGGGTGGGAGTGAAGGGTGAGACGGTGAGGGGTGAGACGGTGAAGGGTGAACAGGAGCGGAGGCCGGAGTGGATCAGGCGGAACTGAATCCGATCTTGTGCCAGCGTTCAAGATCGGCGTCAGACATGTTCGGGTACTGGGCGTCGCCGATCACGGCGTCGACATTGCACAGCGGGCACACGGCGGTCGTGCCGTCATCGCCCTCGGCCCATTCGGTAATCTGCGTGTACGCAAAGAACTTTCGACAGCAGTAGCACGCGCAGCGAGTGCTCCGCTCGAGCTCGCTGCGATTGCCCAGCGAGGCCCGGATGGGCGAGAAGCGCGGACGGGGCTGCTTGGATTCTCCCATGGTGACGATCCGCGGTCTGTGCGCCAAAGTAGCGAGCATGATCAGCCGGCCTTCCGGCGACGGGGTTTTTTGCGTCCGCCCTTGATCTCGCGGACCTTGAGCACGAGATTGGCGTTGAAATGCTCAGCGACGCCGTCGGAGGTCGTCACGATGAATGTCGCGGAGCGGCCCGGGGGCAAATAGATGAACTCCGGATGGTTCACCGTGAGCACACGACCTCCGACCATCTCGATCTGGAAGGGGGCAAAGGGCGCGGCTTTGGCAAAGGCGGCGATTTGCTCTTTCATGGGCTTAGTCCGACGACTTGCCGGCGATCGCGTCGTCGTCTTCAGAGTCGAACACGGCGATCGGGGGCATGGATGAGGGCATGGCTGCGGCGAGTGCGGCGGCGACTTCTTCGGGGGTGCTGCGGACGTTGACGGACTGGCTTGTTGAGCCCCAGCTGAACCAGATCTCGGTGCCCTTGACGCCGCCGAGCAGGCCCTTGGCCGTGCGGACGACCTTGACGTGCATGGCGTTGATCCACGTCTCGCGGCCTTCGGTGTCGGTGAATTTGACGAGCATGGGGGTGTGGGCGTGAGACGGTGAGACGGTGAACGGACGGGATTAGCCTGCCTTGCGACGCTTGTTTCCGGTTGCGGGGCGGATGGAACTGATGACGGCGGTGTTGAGCGATTCGAGGCCGTGACGGCCGGCGATGATGATCCAGGTGGTGCGGGCCGCGACAGGTGGGACGAAGATGAAGTCGGGGTGGGGTACTCGGAAGATGCGGCCGTCGACCATGACGATCTCGAAGGGGACGAACGGCTGCGTCTTCGCGTGTCTGCGGATTTCGTCGAGTGTCATGGTGGCACTCCTGTCGGTGCGTCAGTGCGTTCGGGCCGCGGACAGCCCGGCCTGCTCGGGGTGTTGGCCCAGGGAGCTGGTGCGCATCGTGCGCTTTTGGAGTTCGAGCTCGGCGGGGAGGGTGGCGTAGGTGTAGTCGAAGATGTCGTCGGTGGAAGGGGGGGTGATGCCCTCGGCGGCCTTGACGGTCTCGGCGGTGATGTGCTTGGCGCGTTCCTCGAGTTCGGCCTGCTTGGCGTCGTTCCAGTAGCCGCGCTTCTCCATGAGCTTGCGGGTGCGGACGAGCGGGTCGCGCTGGCGCCACATCTCGACCTCCTGGGCGTCGCGGTAGCGGCGGGCGTCGTCGGCGGTGGTGTGGTCGCCCAGGCGGTAGGTGACGGCCTCGATCATGGACGGGCCGCCGCCTTCGCGGGCGCGTTCGATGGCTTCCTTGGCGGCCTTGTAGACGGCGAAGACGTCGTTGCCGTCGACCTGGATGCCGGGCATGCCGTAGGCGATGGCCTTCTGAGCGACGGTCTCGGAGTTCATCTGCTGTTCGCGCGGGACGCTGATGGCCCACTGGTTGTTCTGGCAGAAGAAGACGCAGGGGACCTGGAGGGTGGAGGCGAAGTTCATGGCCTCGTGGAAGTCGCCCTCGCTGGTGGCGCCGTCGCCGAAGTACGTGATGGCGACGCGGGGCTCCTTGCGGATCTTGAAGGCCCAGGCGATGCCGGTGGCGTGGAGCATCTGGGTGCCGATGGGGATGGCGAGGGGGGTCATGTTGACGCCCTGGGGGATCTGGTTGCCGCGTTCGTCGCCCATCCAGTGCAGCAGGATGTAGTGCATGGGCAGGCCGTGCATGAAGAGGGCGGCGTTCTCGCGGTAGCAGGGGACGAGGAAGTCGACGCCCTTGCGTGCGGCGAGCGCGGAGCCGACGGCGGCGGCTTCCTGGCCCTTGTTCTGCGGATAGGTGCCCATGCGCCCGGATCGCTGCAACTTAAAAGCCACTTCATCTAGCGTGCGGCAGATGGTCATCTGCTCGTAGAGGTAGACAATCTGCTCGTCGGTGAGCGTGTCCTTGGCGAGGGCCTCGTCGAGGTGGGCGTTCTCGTCGAGGATCTGCAGGAAGTCGATCTTGGCCTGATAGACGGGCTTCAGGGGCATGCTGGGCTCCGGAAAGGACCGCGATGAACAACCGGGGCGTGCGATCGTGGTCGGGGAGTTTAGCCGAGGCCGGGGGCGGCGCAGGGCGTCGACGGCGGCGGCGGATGGCGTCGAGCCATGACCTGGTCCGCTCGGCCGGGCGGGCTCAGGGGCGTGGCGACGCGGGCGGGGCGGGCACGGGCGAGTCGGCCGGGGGCGACGACGGGGAGCGGGCGGCGGCGGAGGAGAAGCGGGCCGCGGTCGGGGGACGGAAGCTCGTGATCGTGTCGAACCGGCTGCCGGTGCAGCGGTCGGGGCAGGGGCGGGCGCAGCGGTGGGTGCGGTCGGCTGGCGGGCTGGTGACGGCGATGGAGCCGGTGCTGGCGCAGCGGCCGGGGGTGTGGATCGGGTGGAACGGGGACGCGGGGGGCACGAGCCGACCGTTCGATGCGGACGGGCTGACGCTGTACCCGGTGCCGCTGACGGCGGAGGAGGCGCAGGGGTATTACCACCAGATGTCGAACCGGACGATCTGGCCCTTGTACCACGACGCAATCCGGGAGCCGGAATTCGACCACACGTGGTGGCGGCCGTACGTGGAGGTGAACCGCCGGTTTGCGCGGGCGGCGGCGAAGGCGGCGCCGCGGAACGGGACGGTGTGGGTGCACGACTATCACCTGCAACTGGCGCCGGCGATGCTGCGGGCGTGGCGGAGCGACGTGCGGATCGGGTTCTTCCTGCACATCCCGTTCCCGCCGGAAGAATTGTTCGCGTGGCTGCCGTGGCGTGAGCGGGTGTTGCAGGGGCTGCTGGGCGCGGACGTGGTGGGGTTCCAGACGTACGCGGGGGCGCAGAACTTCTCGCGGCTGGCGCGCCAGTACACGACTGCCGAGGGGACGGACACGCTGCTGGAGTACCAGGGGCGGAAGGTGGCGGTGAATTCGTACCCGATCTCGATCGACTTTCGGGACTTTGAATCGGTGGCGGAGCTGCCGAAGGTGCGGACCGATGCGCACAAGATCCGCGGGCGGATCGGACCGGGGCGGAAGATCATCCTGGGGGTGGACCGGCTGGATTACACGAAGGGGATCGACAGCCGGCTGCTGGCGTTCGAGCTGTTGCTGCGGCGCGGGCGGGTGAGCGCGGACTCGTGCGTGCTGGTGCAGGTGGCGGTGCCCAGCCGCGAGTCGGCGGCGGAGTACGCCGACATGCGGACGCGGATCGAGCAGATCGTGGGGCGGATCAACGGGGAGTTCAGCGAGCCGGGGCGGGTGGCGGTGCACTACTTCCGGCGGTCGCTGGGGCGCGAGGAACTGATCGCGTACTACCGGGCGGCGGACGTGATGCTGGTGACGCCGCTGCGGGACGGGATGAACCTGGTGGCGAAGGAGTATGTGGCGACGCGGACGGACGGGTCGGGGGTGCTCGTGCTCAGCGAGTTTGCGGGGGCGGCGCGGGAGCTGCGCCGGGCCTTGCTGGTGAACCCGCGCGACCTGGAGGGAACGGCGGACGCGATCGAGGCGGCGCTGGCGCTCGATGAGGACGACGCGCACCACCGGATGTCGATCATGCGCCAGCAGGTGCGCCGGCATGACGTGCATTACTGGGCACACACCTTTCTTGATGCGCTGGAGGAGCGATGACGTCGGTGCAGCAGACGGGGGCGATGGTGGATCGGGCGCTGGAGGAAGCGCTGGCGGCGGCCGCGGCTGCGCCGGTGCTTCTGGTGGCGAGCGACTTCGACGGCACGCTGTCGGACATCGCGCCCAGGCCTGAGCTTGCGCGCGGGTGCGACCACGACCTGGCGGCGCTCGAGGCGCTGTCGGGGATGAGCCGAACATACGGACTGGTGATCTCGGGGCGGGCGAGGTCGGTGCTGGGCGGGCTGCTGGGGACGCGGCGCGGGCTGCTGACATGCGGGAGCCACGGGATCGAGATCGACCCGGCCTTGCACGTGCGCGACCTGGACCGGCGGACGCCGGATCCCGGGCTGGTGGAGGCGATGGCGCGGATTGTGGCGGAGGCGCCCGGGGCGCTGCTGGAGCGCAAGCCGTTCGGCGTGGCGGTGCATTACCGAGGGTGCGAACCGGACGTGGGGGCGCGGGTGCGCGAGGCGGCGCTTGGCGTCGGGCGCGGCGTGACGGACGGGGCGGTGATCGACGGGGACAAGGTGGTCGAGGTGGTGGCGTCGGCGACGTCGAAGGGGATCTGCATCCGGGCGGTGCGTCAGCGGCTGGGTGCCGCGGCGGTGGTGTTCCTGGGTGATGACGCGACGGACGAGACGGTGTTCCCGGAGCTGCGGTCGCCGGACGTGGGGGTGCGAATCGGGATGGTGGAGTCGCGGGCGAGCTTCCGCGTGCCGGACCGGTCGCACGTGGGGCCGGTGCTGGCCCGGCTCGTCGAACTGCGGCGTGAGCACCTGGACCACACGCGCGAGGTGCCGATCTCGGACCACATCGTGCTGAGCGATCAGCGGACGCTCGGGCTGCTGGATCCGTTGGGGCGGATCAGCTGGCTGTGCCTGCCGCGGCTGGATGCGCCGGCGCTGTTCGCGGCGCTGCTGGACCCGGGAGCGGGCGAGTTCACGGTCGGGCCGGAGCGTGGCGGGCCGGTGACGGAGCAGCGGTACATCGGGGATTCGCTGGTGGTGGAGTCGCGCTGGCCGGACCTGGTGGTGACGGATTATCTGGATTGCACGTCGGGACGACCGTTCCAGCGGGCGGGGCGGTGCGACCTGCTGCGGGTGATCGAAGGGACGGCGGCGGCGACGGTGCGGTTTGCGCCGCGGCTGGACTTCGGACGGCTGCCGACGCGGCTGACGGTGATGGACTGGGGCGTGCGCGTGGAAGGGGCGATCGATCCGATCATCCTCGTGAGCCCGGGGGTTCGCTGGACGGTGCAGGACGATCCGAGCGGGCGGCACCACACGGCGGTCGCGCGGGTTGATCCGTCGAGCGGGCCGGTGGTGCTGGAACTGCGGTACGGCGTGGGGTCGCCGCGGGCGGCGGTGCTGACCGAGCCGATGCGGCGCGCGGGGACGGAGCGGTTCTGGTCGGGGTGGGCGGGGACGCTGACGCTGCCGCGGACGGCGCGGGAGGCGGTGCGAAGGTCGGCGCTGACGCTCAAGGCGCTGGTGCACGGGCCGACGGGGGCGGTGGCGGCGGCGGCGACGACGAGCCTGCCGGAGCAGATGGGGGGCGTCCGCAACTGGGATTACCGGTTCTGCTGGCCGCGGGACGCGGCGCTGGCGGCGGCGTCGCTGGTGCGGCTGGGGAACACGGGCGTGGCGATGAAGCTCCTGGACTGGCTGGGGGAGGTGGTGGACAAGGCGGAATCGCCGGAGCGGCTGCGGCCGATCTACACCGTGAGCGGGGCGGACCTGCCGCCGGAGGGGCAGATCAACGAGTTGTGCGGGTACGAGGACTCGCGTCCGGTGCGGGTGAGCAACGCGGCGTCGAGCCAGGTGCAGCTGGACGTGTTCGGGCCGATCGTGGACCTGATCGCGATGCTGGCGGAGCGCGGGGCGCCGGTGACGCCGCAGTACTGGCGGCTGGTGGAGCAGATGGTGCGGGCGGTGGACGCACGCTGGCACGAGCCGGACCACGGGATCTGGGAGTTCCGGGCGCACCCGCGGCACCACGTGTATTCCAAGGTGATGTGCTGGCTGGCGGTGGACCGGGCGGTGCGGGTGGCGGAGTTCGTGCGTGAGCGGATCCCGACGGGGTGGGGCGAGCTGCGCGAGCGCATCCGCGAGGACGTGCTCGCGCACGGGTTCGACAAGGAGCGCGGAGCGTTCGTGTGCGCGTACGACCTGCCGGAGCCGGACGCGTCGGCACTGGTGGTGGGGTTGTCGGGGATGGTGGGCGCGGACGACGCGCGGTTCGCGGGCACGGTGGACTATGTGCTGGCGCGGCTGGGAACGGAACGGGGTGTGTACCGGTACCTGTTCGACGATGCCCTGCCGGGGGTCGAGGGCGTGTTCCACCTGTGCACGGGGTGGGCGGTGCGGTCGCTGTGCCTGCTGGGGCGCGAGGGCGAAGCGCGGCGGCTGTTCGACGCGCTGCTGGCGGCGCGGGGGCCGGCGGGGCTGCTGAGCGAGGAGATCGACGCGCGGACGGGCGAGCCGCTGGGGAACGTGCCGCAGGCGTACTCGCACCTGGCGGTGATTGACTGCGCGGTGGCGCTTGATGGGGTGGGGGCGGGCGGTTGACGCGCGTCGCGGGGGGGCGATTTCGGCGCGCGAACACCTCCGCTCGCGCAGGAGGCTCGGAGAAGCCAGGGCGCTGAGACCGGATCAGACGTGGGCGGGGGTCTTGGCGGGCTCGCCGGGGAACTGCTTGATGGCGTCCTGGCGCGGGGTGCGGCCGGTGCCCTTGGCGGTGGGGCTCTTCTCGGGGATGACGTAGCGCTCGTTGGAGAGGTTGGCGGTGTGCTTCATCGCGGCGTCGGCGGCGGCGAGCATGGTGTCGTCGGCGTTCTCGTAGCCGGCGCGGAAGAACTCGCGGATCTCGAGTTCCGCCAGGTCGAAGAAGTGGACGGCGGCGGCCTTGTCGCGCTGGAACTCGCTGTCGCCGGCGCCGTTGCCCGCGTGGGAGCGGATGTCGGCGTCGAGCTTGCTGAGGGTGCAGGCGTAGGCGTGCAGGAGGATGGCGGCCTGGCCGAGGCGGGCCTGGACGCACTGGCGGTCGAGGATCTTGGCGTCGTACTTCTTGGAGAGTTGCTTGAACTGGTAGGTGTGCTCGCGGACGAGCTTGGCGAGGCGCTCGGCGTAGGGGCGGAGCTCGGGGAGGACCTTGCCGATGACCGGGAGCGGGCGGCGGACGCCGAAGAAGACCTCGAGGCCCAGGGGGATGGCCCGCTTCATGATGGGTCCGCGGAAGGAGTTGCGGGCGGCCTTGGAGAGGAAAGCGCCGAAGGACTCGTCCTGCTCCTTCATGAGGGCCTGCTTGACGCCGAGCATCATCTCGGCGAGCTGCTTGCCGCCGTAGCCGAAGATGAACGACCACATGAGGTCGTTGGAGCCTTCGACGATGAGGTTGATGCGCGAGTCGCGGAAGACGCGTTCGATCTCGTTCTCGGTCATGTAGGACTCGCCGCCCATGATCTGCAGGCCGTCGTTGACGACGCGCCAGCCGTATTCCGAGCAGAAGGTCTTGCAGACGGCGGTCTCGACCATGATGTCCTCGTCGCGCCGGTCGAGCATGCCGGTGGTCATGTAGAGGACGGAGTCGATGGCGTAGTCGTACGCGGCCATGCGGGCGATGCGCCAGCGGACGAGTTCCTTGTCGGCGAGGGGCTTGCCGAACTGGAAGCGGGTCATGGCCCACTTGGTGGCCTGGTCGCGGACGCGCCGGGCTCCGCCGAGCATGCCGGCGGAGAGGGTGCAGCGGCCGAAGTTGAGGCAGGAGAGGGCGATCTGCAGGCCGCGGCCTTCCTTGCCGAGCAGGTGGTCCTTCTTGACGCGGACGCCGTGGAACCTGATGCGGGCCTGCCATGTGCCGCGGATGCCGCACTTGGAGCGGTTTTTCTGGAAGATCTCGACCCCGTCCATCCAGGGGTGCATGACGAGTGCGGAGATTTTGCCGTTGCCGTCGGGGGTCTTCTCGCGGCACATGACGGTGAAGAGGCCGGCGATGGCGCCGCTGGTGGCCCACTTCTTCTCGCCGTAGACGATGTAGTCGTCGCCGTCGCGCTCGAAGTAGGTTTCCTGGCCGCCGGCGTCGCAGCCGACGTTGGGCTCGGAGAGGCAGAAGGCGCTGACCCAGTCCTTGCAGAGGTGGGGGAGCCACTGGGCCTTCTGGTCAGGGGAGCCGAAGAGCATGACGGCCTTGCAGCCGATGGACTGGTGGGCGGAGACGAGCACGGCGGTGGAGCCGCAGTAGGAGCCGATCTTCTCGAGGACGCGGTTGTAGCTGGTGATTCCCATGCCCAGGCCGCCGTACTCCTTGGGGATGGTCATCCCGAGCACGCCGAGGCTGAAGAGCCTGTCGATGACCCAGCGGGGGATCTCCTGATCCTGGTCGATGGGGATGGCGGGGTGCTCGGTGCGGAGGTATTCGTCGAGGCGCTCGAGGAGCTGGTCGCACTCGGCCTGCTCGCGGGCGTCCTGGGAGGGATAGGGGAAGTAGAAGTCTTCCTTGAGGTTGCCCCAGAAGATGTTCTTCACGGGGCCCATCTTGGTCGGTTCGAGACCCATCCATTCCTCGGCCTGGGCGAGCAGCTTCTTGTCTTCAGCGGAGATGCCCTTGAGGTTCTTGAGGTCGGCCATGGACTCGGACTCCGAGCGGGGTGTTGGAGGCGGGTGCGGCGTGCCTTGGTGGAAGCGGGCACGCGCAGACAGATGTGAAGTTCGGAACCTGAGCATTGTTGGATGCTCGGCGTCGTCTGTCGCCCCCCGTGCGGGGAGGTCCGAAAAAAGCCGACGGACCCGGAGTCACCCGGGTCCATCGACACCTCTGCCCGTGCCGTGGGCCCTGTGGTGGGAAGGCGATCGGATGGTGGAGCCGGCGAAGGGGAGCCGGCTGGGTGGGCGGCGAAGACGATGCTGAAGAACTCGGAGACGTCGGTGGAGTTGCTGACGCCGTTATCGTCGATGTCGGGCGTGGACTGTCGGGTACGCCGAGGTGAAATGAAAGCGGCCCCGGTCGCAGGACCGGGGCCGCTCGTGCGTGCGCGGTGATCAGTCGCGGGGACTGTCGAGATCAGATCGAGCAGCCGGCGAAGGGGAGCTGGCCGGCCTGGGCGGCGAAGAAGATGTTGATGAAGTCGGAGACGTCGGTGGAGTTGCTGACGCCGTCGCAGTTGACGTCGCCGTTGAGGGCGCCGGAGGTCTGGTCGGCGAAGAAGGTGTTGATGAAGTCGGAGACGTCGGTGGAGTTGGCGACGCCGTCGCGGTTCCAGTCGGCGACGCACTCGCACTCATCGGGGACGCCGTTGGCGCCACCCGCGGTGCCGGCGGCGGCGGCGTAATCGAAGCAGTCGCGGCTGGTGCCGGCCTTGATGTCGGCGGCGTCGTCGACGCCGTTCTGGTTGCAGTCGGTGATCTTGCCGCCGCCCTGCGCGAAGGGGGCGAGGAAGAGCATGGCGGTGTAGTTCTGGTCGGGGCTGTTGGGGTTGCCCTGCTGGCCGGTGAGGGAGACGAACTGGCCGTCCTGGTTCACGTCGTAGATGAGGGAGCAGGCGAGCACGAGGCCGCCGAGGTTGCGGGTGTCGGCGGGGTCGAGGTTGGCGGGAGCGCCGGCCCAGGTGGACTGGTTGACGGAGTTGGCCCACAGGGTGTCGGAGCCGATGGAGTTGGAGTCGGCGATGCCGATGAAGATGATCTTGAAGTCGCGGTCGGAGTTGGCGCCGTGGATGACCTGGCCGTTGACCAGGACGCGCTCGAGGCACCACTCGGGAGCGGCGGGGTTGGAGCCGTCGTAGACGGCGCGGAAGAGGCCGGTGTTGCCGGAGTTGGGGATGACGGTGCCGTCGGACTGGGTGCGGACGTAGGCCGAGAGGAACCAGATGTTGCCGGCGGCGTCGATGGCGGGGGCGGACATGGACGGGCCGAGCGGCGCGCCGCCGGTGACGTCGGAAAGGACGGTGAGGCGGCCGATCTGGGTGCCGGAGGCGTCGAAGAAGGGCTTGCCGACGGTGGTGCCCGAAGCGCCGTCGAAGTGGACGTAGGCGGCGAGGCCCCATTGGGCGGCGCCGGCGGGGGTGTCGAGGCGGGCGCCGGCGATATAGCCGAAGGGCCAGGCGGCGTCTTCGGCGCCCAGGTATTCACCGACGTAGCCGGCGGCGAGGAGGCGGCCTTCGCGGTCGCGACCCACGGCAACGGGGATGTTTCCGCGGAAGCGGGTCTGGGAGAAGAAGTGCCCGAACTGGTGATTGGCGGTGACGGTCTCGACAAAGCCGCTGCAGCCGTCGGTGATCGAGGCCGGGAGCGTGACGAGGCGGGTACCGCCGGGGCCGCCGTCGGCCTGCAGGCCCCAGAGGCTGATGCCGGTGGTGATGCTGCCGGGGCGGCTGAAGACGGCGCCGGTGCCGTTGGCGCTGGGGCTGAAGAAGTTGAACGGGGTGTAGCCGGTGGCGCCGCGGTGGTCGGTGGTGCCGGGGCGATGGGCGGTGGTGGTGGCGAGGCTGCCCGCGGCATTCTCGTAGACGTATTGCGCGCTGAAGTTGGCGCCCATGAGGATCGGTCGGCCCGCGATGCCCTGCGGGATGATGTTCGGTACGTTGTGCCCGATCGCGGATCGGACCAGCAGCCACACGGTGGTGCCGGGGTCGCTGGCGCCGGTGTTGTCGAGGATGTTGAGGGCCCCGCAGGTGCGGTTGGCGGTGGCGACGCGGTAATAGTTCTCGCCGGTGAGGAACGGGGGGGTGGTGGCCTGATCGGCCAACGCACCACGATCCGCGCGGAAGGCGACGTTACCGAAGTTGTCAACCGAGCCGATGCCGAGCTGGGAGCGGTTCTCGCCCGCGAGGCCGTTAACGACGGTCTGGGTGCGGGTGACGAGCAGGCGGTTGGGGTTGCTCGGGTTGTAGTTGATGAAGCCGGAGATCAAGCCGTTGTAGGACAGGTTGGTGGACTGGGTGCCGAAGTCGGTAAGGACATATGCGAGCTGGAGGCTCTGGCTCGGGCCGGTGGTGGACTGCGCGGGGGCGTTCGCGGGCAGCGGCGGGTTACCCACGAGCGACTGGTTGATGCCGGGGCCGGCGGAATCCCAGAACAGGTACGTGCCGACGGGGGTCGCGTCGACCGGCCGGGTGGTCGAGGAGACAGCCACGCTGCTCACGAGGTTGTTGGGGAAGTTGGCGCTCGCCCGGCTGGTCTTGACCAGCGGGGTGATGCCCCACACCAGGTTGGTGCTGGACGTGATGGCGGTGAGATCGTTCACGAACGAGTTGCACTGCTCGGTCACGTCGTGGGGGCGCAGGGCGTCGGTGTTCGCCAGGCCGGGGCGCTGGCCCACGCTGTCCTGGGCCGAGGCCGCGGCGGCCATGCCGACGCACGCCATGAGGACCATCGTCCGCGTCTTGCTCATCATTGGAACTTCCTCCATGTCTTGGAACTTGCGGGAACGTACACGTTTGCCGACCCGGGGGGCCGGCGGACTTCGAGTGAGGGAGCAGCGTAAGACGTCCGGGAGTCTACTGATTGCGGGCCGTCTTCACAATTCGGCCAAGTTTGCGTAAAGGGCCTTGACAAGCCCCATAAGAAGGCATCTGACGACAGCTAACGTTGCCCATCTTCACGCCGTGCGCGGTTCCGCCACGCCCACTCCAGTTCGCGGTCGAAAACAGTGATCTGGGCCTGCTGAAGCAGGCGGCCGGCGAGACGCTCCATGAGGATGCGCTCGCGCACGACGCGGACCTCGGTTTCGAGCGTTGGCCGGACGGCGTCGTAGGACGCGCCCGAACCCGGGATGACCTGTTCGACCTTGGCAATGGCGAAGCCGTTCTCGACGATGACCGGGTCGCTGACCTGGCCGGGGGAGAGGGCGCCGACGGCCTGGCGGAGCGCGACGGGCAGCTGCGGGTCGGCGGTGCTGAACGGGTCGAGCAGGCCGCCGCGCTGCGAGGACGGGTCGCTCGACTCGCGCACGGCGATGTCGATGAACGACTCGCCGGCGAGGGTGCGGGTCTTGATCTCGGCGGCCTTGGTCTGCGTGGGGACGACGACGATGCGAACGGAGTATTTCGGGCCGTGGCGGGCGATGTAGGCGCTGCGCAGGTCGTCCTCGGAGACCTGCACGTCGGCGCGGACCAGGGCGCGGAGGCGGGCGTTGCGCTCGAGCATGAGGCGGAAGCGCCGGTCGCCCAGGCCGCGAGCGGCCCGGACGTTCGAAACAAGGGCGGCGGCGTCGTCGGGGGAGAGGCCCACGGTCTGGCCGAGGGTGTCGCGCAGGAGCTTGGCTTCGCGCTGGATGTCGTCTTCGCTGACGGTGAGGCCGGCGCGGGCCATTTCGGTGTCGAGCAGGCGGGCGAGGGTGACTTCTTCGAGCACGCGGGCGCCGCCGGCCTCGGCGAGCAGCGGCTGGAGTTCGGCGGGGTAGACGCTCGTGCCGGCGATGATCGCCAGGGGGCGGCCGGTGGGGGCCGCGGCGGCGGAGGCGGGCGGAGCCTGGTCTCCCGAATCTCCGGAGGAGGGGCGCGAGCCGCCGCAGGCCGAGAGGGACAGGGCGAGGCACAGGGGGGTCAACGAACGGAAGAACCGGCGCGCGTCGGTCGGGGGTCTCATGGCCCCAGACCGTAGCCCGGGCGGGGGTAGGGCCGTCAGCGCCGGCGGGCGGGCCACAGGGCGTCGAGGGTGACCAGCAGCATGGCCAGGGCGCACGAGCCGTTGAAGACGGCGCCGGCGATGGCGATGACGGGGACCAGGGCCTCGACCGAGCGGGCCGCCCACCACGAGCCGATGTCCAGCGCCAGCCCCAGTCCCATCGCGAGGCAGAGCAGGCTCACGAGCGGGCGCGGCAGGCGCGTGATCCACAGCAGGCCGCCGAGCATGATCGCCATCGTCGCCATGGCGGGGGCGTGCAGGTGGGTGCTGTCGGCGAGCTTGGCCAGGGCCCGCGGCTCGACCTTGCGGCTGACGGCGAGCTTGACGGCGTCGTCCTTGAACTCCAGCGGCCAGTCCGGGGCGGAGCCGACCTTGGGGTCCTTGCGGTCGGCCTTGCGGGAGTGGCACGAGACGCAACTGGTCGAGATGACCTCGCCCGGGGACATTGCGCCCAGGTCGATGTTGTCGTAGTTCTCGGCGACGCGGTCGGCGCCGAGCCACTTGAGCAGCACCTCGCGCTGGGCCCCGGGCAGGTTGTCGGGGTGGTTGCGTTTCACGGCGACCAGCAGCGGGGCTTCGGCGGTGATGCCGTGGAACCCGGCCCGCAGGTCGTCGAGCGTGAGACCCGGGCTTTCGTCGCGGTTCTGGTAGTGGAACTGGATGACCATGCCCGAGGCGGCGAGGCCCAGGAGCATGGTGAGCATGACGCACGCGACGCCGAGACGCACGAAGGCGGGCAGTCCGCGGAGCACGCCCTGAAGGGCGAGGGCGCGGGTGCGCAGGGCGTCGGCGGTGGAAGTGGGCGAGGCCGGGTCGGTCACGTCAGGCTCCGACGTTCAGTTGCGCTGGGTCGATCTTGAGGGCCGTGCCCTTGGCGGCGGCCTGGGCGGCGAGGATGGCGACGATGGAGGATCGCGCGCCGGTGGCGGCGTCGCAGACGCAGGGCTTGCCCTCGGTGGCGCTGATGAGGAACTGCTCGAGGGCGTAGTAGAGCGAGGTGTTGGGCAGGCCAACGCCTTCCTTGAGCTTGCCCTGGCTGGCGAGCTTGGTGGCGTCGGCGATGAGCGTGATGCCCTCGTCGTTGAAGAACTGCTGACGGTTGGCGTAGACCTCCCAGCCCTGCGTGGGGGCGTCGGCCTCCTTGAACATCCAGCCGTGGGTCCAGGCGAGCTTGACCGCGGCGTTGGTGCCGCGCATCAGCTCCCACCGGCCAGCGTACGAGTTGGCGAGGCTCGCGGCGTAGGTGAGGTTCGCGCCCGAGCCGTAGGTGAACAGGGCGCGGACGGTGTCGTGCACCGCGCGGCCGTCGTTGTGCAGGCGGATGGAGCCCGCGCCCAGGACGTTGGTCGGGTACTGGTCGATGTACCAGTTCACCACGTCGATCTGCTGCACGCCCCATTCGCCGACGAGGCCGAGCGAGACCTCGGGGTCGAGGCGCCAGTTCGCGGCCTTCTCGTTGCCGCCTTCGGGAACGGGGAAGCGCCAGGTGGTCTTCTGGAACTGCGCGGCGTCGGCGTCGACGAAGTCACGCACGGCGTCGGAGCGGAAGAAGGTGCGGGCGAGCTTGTAGACGGGGTTGGAGCGGCCTTCAAGGCCGACCTGGAAGACCTGCTTGCCGGGACCGGTCTTGCCCGCGGCGGCCGCGGCGATCGCCTTGCAGTCGTCGACGGTGTGGGCGAGCGGGGCCTCGCAGTAGACATGTTTGCCGGCGGCGAGGGCGTCGAGGGCGACCTCGCGGTGCTTGTGGGTAGGGGTGGCGATGATGACCGCCTTGAGGCCCTTGTCCTTGTCGAGCATGTCGGCGTGGGTGGCGTAGGGCGTAGCGCCTTCGACGCGCTTGGACGCACCCTCGCGCCGGGCGGGCTCGACGTCGCACACGGCCGTGACCTTCACGACGGGGAACTTGGCGAGCTCGGTGAGGATGGCGCGTCCCTGGCGCCCGCAGCCGACGAGGCCGACGGTGAGCGGGTCGGCGCGGCCGATGATGCGCGGAGCCGCGTGCAGCTCGGGGACGAGGGCCATGGCGGTGAGGGCGCCGGCGGATTGGACGAGGAAGTCGCGACGGGACGTGGTCATGCGGTCTCCAGGGTTCCGGTGCGGCCAGGAACGCAGATCCGGCCGGACCAGCCTAGCGGCGTGTGCACCGCGCCGGCAAAGCCGGGGGGCAGGTTTGGTGGTTCGACGCCCAGAACAAGCGCGGCGGTCGACCATGCGTCGCAAATGGCCGCGGACGGCCCGACCACGACGGCGGTGTCGGCGCGGGCGGGGTCGGCCGGCACGCCCGAGCGCGGGTCGATCACGTGGCCGACGTCGCGTCCGGTGTGGGACACGGTGCGCCCGCGCGGGGCCGAGACGCCCAGGGCGGAATCGCGCAGCGCGACGTCGAGCGGCTGAGCGTCGGAGCGGACGCGGATGGTGTGGGGGGGCGAATGGGCGGACGGGCCGAGCGCGACAACCGAACTGGTGCCGGCGTGCAGTAGGGCGGACGTGACGCGGCTCTCGGCGAGGGCCGCGGCGGCGCGGTCCAGGGCCCAGCCTTTGCCGACGGCGCCCAGGTCGAGGCGGAGGTGCGGATGGGTGAGGCGGAGCGAGGTTGGAGCGACCACGAGCGCCGGGTGTGAGAGACAGGGTTGGTAAGGGTCAGAGGCGGGATCGGACGAGCCCGTTCCTGACGGTCGGGGCTCGTCGCGGAAACCCCATTGGGCCATCGCGTGCCCGATGGCGGGGTCGAATGCGCCGCCGCTGGCGGTGTGGACGTCCGCGCAGAGCGTGAGGAGCTCGGCGAGTTCGCTGTCGATGGGGAGGGGGTCGCTCCAGGTTTCACCGGCCGCGTGGCGGTTGATGCGGGCGATGTCGCTGGCGGGATCGAAGGCGCTGAGGCGGTGGTGCCACAGCTCGATCTCGCGAAGGGCTTCTTCGCCGGCGGCGCGCAGGGCCGCCTCCGAGTCGCCCTGGAGGGCGAGCTCAAAGCGTGTGCCCATGGCGCTGGTGGCGAGGCGGAGGATCATGGGGGCGGGGGCAGAAGGCAATGGGCAATGGGCAATGGGAAACGGGCGGGAGGCAAGAAAACGGGCCGGGCGCGAACGCCCGGCCCTTGGACTGTTGCCCGGTGCCCATTGTCTCTACGGGCTTATCCGACCTTGCGGCTGGTCATGGTCTTGGGGTCGAACTCGAACGCCGCGCCCTCCCACATGGAGCGGGTGGCGAGGTCGACGATGACCATGACCTTGAGGCCCAGCTCGACGGAGCTGTTGGGCTTCTCACGGGTGCGGATGCTCTTGAGCCAGCCGACGCGGTGCGCGTCCTGGTCGTCGCCGATGTCGGGGCACTCGACCTTCTTGGGGTCGAGCTCCTCGGAGAAGGGGCGCTCGGGGCGCATCTCGCAGTGGCGGCCGCCGAGGTAGATGTTGCCCTTGTGCCCGCGGATCATGGTCTCGACGCCGGCCTCGTTGCAGGTGGAGCCGCAGACGAAGAGCTGGTGCCCGGTCTCGAACTGGGCGCAGATGTGGACGTTGTCGTGGTTCTCCATGGCCTTGTCGGAGAGGTGGGCGCCGGTCGCGACGACGCGGACGGGCCAGCCCTGCTCGATGGCCATGAGCATCGGCGTCATCTCGTGCACGAGCAGGTCGCCGATGATGCCGGTAGAGGTCTTGCGATAGCGGCGCCACTGCGAGTACAGCTTGGGGTCCCACGGCATCGAGCCCAGCGGGCCGCACCAGGTGTCCCAGTCGATGTCCGCGGTCGGGCCATTGGTCCACTTCTCGTCGAAGCCGTAGTGCCACTCGCCGGTCTTGCTGTTGCGGCAGTAGGACGTCTGGCTGAACGTGGGCACCCCGATGACGCCGCTCTGGATCATCTTGCGGGCTTCGAGGTACTTGGGCAGGCGGGTCTTCTGGGTGCCGACCTGGGCGATGACGTCCGGATTGGCCTGGGCGACCTTGTAGAGGTCCATGGCCATCTGCAGGTTGAGCGTCATCGGCTTCTCGAGGTACACGTCCTTGCCGGCGAGGATGGCCTCGATGCCGTTGGCCGAGTGCCAGTGCTCGGGGGTGGCGATGACGACGCCGTGGATGTCCGGGCGGGCGAGCAGCTCGGCGGACTTGCGGTACGTGTCGACCTTGACGTTGGGCTGCCAGTCGGCGAGCTTCTTCTTGCCCTGCTCGAGGTACTTGGCGTTGAGGTCGCAGATGGCGACCACCTGGACGTTTTCCTTGCCGCTCTTGGCGATGTTGGCCAGGGCGGAGCAGTGGCCAAGGCCCATGGCGCAGGCGCCGGGCTCGCCGCCGATGCCGATGACGCCGACGCGGATGGTCTCGCCGTCCTTGGTGCGGACGCCGGGCTTGGCCTTGGGGGCGGGGCCGGTGCTGGGCTGGGCGATGGCGGCGCTGGCGCGCGGGGCGGCGAGGCCGGCGCCCAGGGCGGTGATGGCGGCGGCCCCGGCGGCGGTCTGGAGGAACTGGCGCCGGGAATGGCCGGGGTCGGATTCGCGGATGGCAGCGGGACGGGAGGTCATGGGTGCTCCGGGAAAGGCTGGGGACTGGACAGGACTACGGATGAAGCGAACCTGAAACGCAAACATGGCCCGGGCCGGGGCCGCGGGCCAGAAAAACCGGGCGGCAATCAATCCGGCTCGAGCTGGATCGTTCGCGAGGGGTAGGCGACCAGGAGGATGAGCAGGCACGCCAGGGCGGCCCACATGGGATAGCTGAAGAGCGTGCGGTAGTCCATGGCCTTGGTGACCGGGTCGGTCGCGGACGTGGCGATCCAACCGGCGACCACGCTGCCGACGATGATGCCGATGCCGAAGACGACCAGGCCGAAGAGCGACTGGGCGCTGGCCCGCACGTCGGCGGACGTGTTCTCGTCGATGACGAGGAAGGCCACGAAGATAAAGCAGCCGAAGCACAGGCCGTGCAGGGCGATGCCGGGGATGAGCACGGCGACGGGGTCGACGCCCAGGGATTTGGCGATGGGGTCGGCGAACGCGAAGAGGGCCATGCGCGCGGCGTAGGCGAGGATGCCGATCGCGAGCAGGCTCTTTCGGGAGAGGGCCTTGGCGACCAGCGGGATCATCGCGAGCACGACGATCTCGGACATCTGGCCGATGGTCATGAGCCCGCCGCCGCCGACGCCGAAGATGCTGTTGACGCTCTCGACGAAGCCCTTGGCGCTGGGGGGGTTCTGGTACTGGCCGACGAAGCCCGAGGTGTGGACGAAGTAGAACTGGTGGACGCAGGAGATCGGCACGGCGAGCAGGAAGAGCGTCAGCAGCGGCTGGCGCTTGACCTGGCCGATGGCCTCGAGCGTGGCGCTGGCCTTGCGGCCGGTGCTCGGGGGGGTCTTCGGGAGCGTGAAGCAGTAGAGGCCCAGCAGCAGGCCGAGGACCGCCGAGGCGCGGAACGCGTCGGCCATGCCCGCGACCTGGGCCTTGGCGACCATGTCGGGGGCGCCCTCGGGCGTGTGCTTGAACAGCAGCCACTGGCCGATGGAGATGCCCACGGCGATCCAGCCGACGGTGCCCCACAGGCGGACCTTGCCGAAGTCGCGGTCGCGGTCGGGCAGGTGGTGCAGGCTGATCGAGTTCGTGAGGCTGAGCGTGGGGGAGTAGATGATCGAGTACGCGAGGCTGAAGGCGAGGAAGCCCCAGTACGTCGTGATATGCGCGAGCTGGAACACCAGCAGCGCCCCCAGCAGGTGGCTGATGCCGAGGAACTTCTCCGTGTTGAAGTAGCGGTCGGCGATCTGCCCCGCGACGAACGGGCCGATGATCGACCCCACGGCGCCCACGGCGAACATCGTCCCGATCTGCTCGGGGCTGAAGCCACGGTGGTTCAGCAGGAACGGGAACAGCAGCGGCAGCCACGCGCCCCAGATCGCGTACTGCAGGAACATCATCACGCTCAGCCGCAGCTTCACGAGCGGGGGCGCCGGGGCTTTGAGCGCGGGGGACGCGGACGCGGCGGTGTTCAACGCACAGGCTCCACGACAAGGTGGCGGTGGCGGGCGACGCGATGCCGGACGGCACGCGAACGGAACGAATGCGGTACCATCGCGTTTCCAGGTCGGTTTGTCAACTGCAATCCCGGGGCACGCACGCGCCGGGACGCTCGTGTCAACACCCGGCCCCGCCGCCGGTTGCACCAGGAGTCGCCATGCTTCGTCCCGTCACGCTGTTCACCGGTCAGTGGGCCGACCTGCCGCTGGAGAAGCTCGCGGCCATGGCCAGGGAATGGGGCTACGAGGGGCTGGAACTGGCGTGCTGGGGCGATCACTTTGACGTGCAACGAGCCCTGAAGGAGCCGGACTACTGCCGCGGGCGGCACGAACTGCTCGCGCGGCACGGCCTGAAGGTGTGGGCGATCAGCAACCACCTGGTGGGTCAGGCGGTGTGCGACCCGATCGATCCGCGGCACCGCACGATCGTGCCCGAGCGGATATGGGGCGACGGCGACGCCGAGGGTGTGCGGGCTCGGGCCGCGGCCGAGATGATCGACACCGCCCGGGCCGCGGCGAGGCTCGGGGTCGGGGTGGTCAACGGGTTCACCGGGTCGTCGGTGTGGCACAAGCTGTACTTCTTCCCGCCGACGAGCGCGAACGAGATCGACGAGGGGTACCGCGACTTCGCCCGCCGGTGGGGCCCGATCTTCGACGCGTTCGGGCGCGAGGGGGTCAAGTTCGCACTCGAGGTGCACCCGACGGAGATCGCGTACGACATCCACACGTCGCGCCGAGCCCTGGACGCCGTGAGCGGGCACGCGGCGTTCGGGTTCAACCTTGATCCGTCGCACCTGCACTGGCAGTTCGTCGACCCCGTGAAGTTCATCGACGCGTTCCCGGATCGGATTTTCCATTGCCACGTGAAGGACGCCTTGCGGACTCTCGACGGCTCGACCTCGGTGCTCGCGAGCCACCTGGGGTTTGGGGATCACCGCCGCGGGTGGGACTTCCGCACTCCCGGTCGCGGGGATGTGGATTTCGAGGCGATCGTGCGGGCCCTGAACCGCGTGGGGTACGCGGGCCCGCTGAGCGTGGAGTGGGAGGACTCGGCGATGGACCGGCTGCACGGGGCGCTGGAAGCGTGTGCGTTCGTGCGGTCGCTGCAGTTCCCCGGCAGCGGGCGGGCCTTTGACGCGGCGTTTGAGGAGTAAATCCGGTACGCGGAGAGCGCAGAGGGAGGGAAGACGAGTAACGCGGAGAAGAGCGATGAGTTCGAACGGACGCTGCGCGGCACGTGATGAAATCTGGGTGGATGCTCAAAGCAGTTGACATTCTCCGCGTCACTCCGTGCTTCAACCGCTGCTCCGCGGTCCTCCGCGTACCCGCATCGTGAGCGGCCGACGGTTCGATGACTCTTGGAGACGAGAATGACGCTCAAACTTGGCATGATCGGCGGCGGGCAAGGGGCGTTCATCGGGGCGGTGCACCGGCACGCCGCGGCGTTGGACGGGCGCTGGACGCTCGTCGCCGGGGCGCTGTCGTCGACGCGCGAGAAGTCGCTCGCGTCGGGCAAGGCCCTGGGGTTGGCGCCTGAGCGGACGTACGGGTCGTGGCGCGACCTGGCGCAGGGCGAGGCCACGCGGGCCGATCGCGTGGACGCCGTGACGGTCGTGACGCCGAACGCGACGCACTTTGAGATCTGTTCCGGGCTGCTCGCGGCCGGGTTCAACGTCATCGTCGACAAGCCGATGGTGACGACGCTCGAGCACGCCCGCACCCTCGCCAAGCAGGCCTCGGCGTGGGGCCGGGTGCTCGCGGTCACGTACAACTACACGGGCTATCCGATGGTGCGTCAGGCCGCGGCCATGGTGCGGGGCGGCGTGCTTGGGCCGATCCGCAAGGTGATCGTGGAGTATCACCAGGGCTGGCTCGCGACGGCATTGGAGAAGACCGGTCAGAAGCAGGCGTCGTGGCGGCTGGACCCGGTCCAGGCCGGCCCGGGCGGGGCCCTGGGCGATATCGGGTCGCACGCGGAGAACCTGCTGAGCACCGTGACGGGGCTCGAGATTGAATCGCTGCGGGCCACGCTCACGAGCGTCGTGCCCGGGCGGGCCCTGGATGACGACGGGCTGATCCAGGTGCGGCTCGCGGGCGGGGCGAGCGGGCACATCTCGGTGTGCCAGGTGTGCGTGGGGGAGGAGAACAACCTGACGCTGCGGGTGTACGGCGAGCGCGGCTCGATCGCCTGGGCCCAGGAGCACCCCAACCACCTGACCTGGATGCGTGACGACGGCTCACGGAGCGTGCTCTCGCGGGCGAGTGCGCACCCGGGCGTGCCGACCGCCGAGGCGGCGTCGCGCGGGACGCGCCTGCCGCCGGGGCACCCCGAGGGGTTCATCGAGGGGTTCGCGAACGTGTACAGCGCGGTCGCGGACGCGATCGAGGGCAAGCCGTCGCCCGCGACGTTCCCGACCGGGGCCGACGGCGTGCGGGGCGCGGCGTTCATCGACGCCGCGGTGCGGTCGAACCGCGACGCCGGGGCGTGGGTGTCGTTGTGAAACTCAGGCCCGGCCGGCGTCGGCGATCTGGATGCCGGCGAGCGCGGTGAGCGGGTCCGGGGCGTACTTGAAGACCTTGTCCAGGCCGGTCAGTACGAGGACGGACCACACGTCGTCGCCCATCGAGCACAGGACCAGTTGCCGGCCCTTCTCGGCCAGGCGCTTGCGCATCCGCAGCAGCGAGGCGATGTGCGAGCTGTTCAGGAACGTGACGGCGGAGAAGTTGAGCACCACGTGCGGCATGGCGCCGTCGGCGCCCGCCTTGCCGAGACGCTCGAAGATGTCGGAAAACTCCTCCGCGAGGTGGGGTTCGTCGACAAGTTCGGCGACCACGATGTTCTCTGACCAATCGATCGGCATGGATTCAGTGTAGAGGGCAATGGGGAATGGGGAATGGGGAATGGGTTGATGGCCGAACCCCTTTCCCCTTTCCCATTGCCCATTGCCCATTGCCCATTGCCCATTGCCTATTGCCCAGGGCGGCCTTCCGTCATAACTCCGGGGCAAACCCGCGCCGCAGGGTGTTCTCGCAGATGGCCCGGGGCTCGACGAAGTGCTGGAGGTAGTCGATCCCGCCGGCCTTGGTGCCGACGCCGGACATGCCGAAGCCGCCGAACGGCTGGCGGGCGACCAGGGCGCCGGTGATGCCCCGGTTGAGGTAGAGGTTGCCGACGCGGAAGGCCCGCTTGGCGAGCTCGAGGTGGGCCGGGCGGCGGGAGAAGACGCCGCCGGTGAGCTTGTAGAGCGACGAGTTCGCCAGCGCCAGCGCCGCCTCGAAGTCCGGGGCGTGCATCACGGCCAGCACCGGGCCGAAGATCTCCTCGCGGGCCAGTTCGTGATCGCTCGGCACGACCCAGAAGATGTGCGGCGGCACGAAGTGGCGCTTGAGCCGGGCGTCGAGGCCCTCGGGCACGCTCAGCGCCAGGTGCTTCAGGCCGCTGGCCTTGGCCCGGGCGATGAACCCCTCGATCTTCTGCTTGGCCTCCAGGTCGATGATCGGGCCCACGTCGGTGCCCGGGAGCGTCGGGTCGCCCACGGTCAGCGCCTTGGTGGCCTCGGTCAGGCGGTGGATGAAGTTCGTGATCGCCGGGCCCTGCGGCCCCTGCGGGTCGACCACGATCAGGCGCGAGCACGCCGAGCACTTCTGACCCTGGAACCCGAACGCCGAGTGCCGCACCGCGAGCACGGCCTCGTCCGCGTCGGCCGAGGTGTCGATGATGACGGCGTTCTTGCCGCCCATCTCGCACACGACCTTCTTGATGTGCGTGGGGATCGGGGCCGGTGCCCCGCCGGCGCCCGAACGCTGCGCGAACGGCGACACCGGCGCCGCGGCGTCGAGGATGTCCAGCCCCACGTCACGCGAGCCGGTGAACGCGATGAGGGCCACGCGCGGGTCACGCACCAGCGCCGCGCCCGTCGTCTCGCCCGGGGCGGGGCAGAAGTGCAGCACGTCCTGGCGCTGGGCGCTCGACATCGCGCCGATGGCCGCAGAGTCCTGCGCGGCCCGGTCCAGGGCGCTGCGCAGGATGTCGACCATCAACTTGGCGATGCCGGGGGTCTGCTCGGCGGGCTTGACGATGGTGGGGTTGCCGGTGACCAGGGCGGCGACGGTCATGCCGGTGCAGATCGCGAGCGGAAAGTTCCACGGGCTGATGACGACCGCGACGCCGCGGGGCTCGTACAGGGTCTCGTCGAGTTCACCGATGAACTTGCCCAGGCGCTCGCGCCGGAACAGGCGCGGGGCGCAGCGGGCGTAGTACTCGCAGAAGTCGATCGCCTCGCAGGTGTCGGCGTCGGCCTCGCGCCAGGTCTTGCCGGACTCCTTGATCATCACCGCGCTGAGCTCGTCGCGCCGGCGGCGCATCTCCTCCGCCGCGAGCACGAGCACCCGGGCCCGGTCCTCACCCGGCACGTCGCGCCACGCCCCGAACACGCGCGAGGCCCGCTCGACCATCTCGGCCGCCTGGGCCGGGGTGCGGTCGTTGGCGACCTGCGGGACCGTGGCCCTGGCGATCGCGCTGGCATACGCGGACCGCTGGTCGGCGCGTGAGAAGTCGCGGAACGACTCGTTCACGAACGGCCGGAGGTTCAGTTCGGGCACCGCGGGGCTGAGGGTGTGGCGTTCGGGGGCGCGGTCGAGGTTCGACGCCGTGGGCTCGTTGGTGGCGATGGTGTTCGCGTCGCCGGTGTGCAGGCCGTTCTGGCCGGACATGGGGGCCCGGGCGGCGTGGGGGCTGGCGAGCAGCACCTCCGGGTCGGCGTTGTCCAGGAAGCTGGCCTTGAGCCACGACTCGTTGCTGGTGTTCTCCAGCAGGCGGCGCACGAGGTACGCCATGCCGGGGATCATCTGCCCGACGGGGACGTACTCGCGGATGCGCAGGTTCATCTCCGCGCCCGCGTGCTTGAGCTGGTCCGCCATGCCGTGGAGCATCTGCAGTTCCAGGGCGTTGTCCGGCAGGCCGCGCCGGCGCAGGCCGGCGATCGCGGCCGCGATCGAGCGCACGTTGTGCGAGCCCAGCGCCAGCTTGATCCCGCCCTCGCCGGGCGTTCGCGGCGTTGCGTCGAGGTAGATGTCGGTCATCCGCTCGAAGCACGCGTCGGTGTCGCGCTTGGTCGTCCACACGGGCACGGGCCAGCCGCGGGCCTCGGCGTTGATCACCTCGTAATCCCAGTACGCCCCCTTGACCAGCCGCACGGTGACGGCCCGGCCGCTGGCCCTGGCCCACTCGGCGATGCGCCGCGCGTCGTCGGGGCCGGAGCGCAGGTAGGCCTGCATCGCCAGGCCCAGCTGCAGCGAGCCGGGGCCGCGACCCGCGTCCATCTTCTCGCAGCAGCGCATGAACAGGTCCAAGGTAAAGTCCTTGAACGCGAACTGCTCCATGTCGAAGTTGACGAAGACGCCCTTGGCCTTGGCCGCGGCCAGGATCGGCTCGAGCCGGCTCAACAGGTCGCGCATCGCGCCCTCGGTGTCGATGGGATCGCACCGGGCCGAGAGCGAGGAGATCTTGACCGAGACGTTCGTGCGCGGGATGGGCCCGAGGTGGTCGCTCTCGAGCCGCGGGTTGGCCGCCCAGCCGCTCACCTGCGAGGGCAGGTTGTTGATGAGGTCCAGGTACTTGTCGCGGTACGCGTCGGCCTCTTCGTCCGACACGCACGCCTCGCCCAGCAGGTCCACGCTGAAGGCGATGCCGTCCTTCCACAGGTCCTTGAGGTTCCCCAGGGCCGACGCGGCGTCGGTGCCCATGATGAACTTCTCTGCCATGCCCTGGATCTGCTTGGTCATGGTGCCGACGAACAGGCCCTTGGCGATGCCGCCGGCCTTGATGCCGATCGCGATCGGGCCCGGCACCGTCACGCCCGGCTGCGAGAGGTAGTCCTTCAGGTGCTCATAGATGTCGTCCGTATCGCGGAGCATCGGGAAGCAGTCCACGAACCGGAACATCTGGACCTTGAAGTTCGGGTCCTTCATGGACCATTCCATCAGCCAGTCGGAGTAGAACTTCGCCGAGAAGATCCCGGTCTTGTGCCCGCGGGCCCGCTGCAGAAGGTCGCGCCCGACCTGCTGGATCTGCCCCTCGTCCCGGGCCGGTGACGACCCGGCCCCGGCCGTGGGCGTTGCCGTCGGGCTCGGGGTCGCGGCCGGGGTGACGGGGACGGGCTTCTTGCGCGAGAACAACGCCATCGAGGACTCTCCAGCGCGGCCGCGGCCGCTCGTGCCAGTGTAGATGGCGGCCGGCGGGCCGAACGACGGTCGGACGCCGGACGAACCGATTGCCCGGCGCGCGGCGTACGCTCGGTCCCAGCCATGGCCCAGACGCCATCCAGCCCCGTCGCGGTCACCGTGGGCACCTTTGACGGGGTGCACCGCGGCCACGCCGCGCTGGTCGCTCGGGCCCGCGCCCAGGTCGGCCCCGCCGGCCGGGTGGTCGCCCTGGTCTTCGACCCGCACCCGCTCGAACGCCTGCGCCCGGAGAAGGCCCCGGCTCGGCTGTCGACGTTCGAGCAGCGTCGGGCCTGGCTGGCCGCGGCCGGCGCCGACGTCGTCGAGCGGCTCGAGCCCACCGACGAACTGCTGTCGCACACGCCCGAGGAGTTCGTGGACTGGGTCGTCGCGCGGCACCGGCCGGTGGCGTGGGTGGAAGGGCCGGACTTTCGCTTCGGTCGCGGGCGGGCCGGCGACGTCGGCCTGCTGCGCGGGCTCGGCCCTGCGAAAGGCTTCGAGGCCCTCGTGATCGACCCGGTCGAGGTCGCGCTCACCGACCACACGGTCGTCACGGCGTCGAGCACGATGACGCGCTGGCTGCTCGCCCACGGACGGGCCCGTGACGTCGCGTGCGTGCTGGGACGGCCCCACACGCTCAGCGGCGTCGTCGTGCAGGGCGACCGGCGCGGGCGGACGATCGGCTTCCCCACGGCGAACATCGAGACGCCCTGCATGCTGCCGCTCGACGGTGTGTACGCCGGGATCGCGCGAGTGGGGGGCAGGGGCGGGGCGGAACGGCACGCCGTCCGCGAGTTCGCCGCGGGTGTGAGCGTCGGCGTGCGCCCGATGTTCGACGCCCGGCCGACGATCGAGGCCCACCTGATCGGCGCCGACCGAGACGCGGGCTCGCCGGCGATCGCGGGCCTGCCGGAATACGGCTGGTCGATCGAGCTTGAACTGGTGTCGTTCCTGCGCGAGCAGTGGAAGTTCGAGTCGCTCGACGCGCTCACCGCCCAGATCCGGCGCGACTGCGACGAGGCCGCCCGCATCTTCGCCGGCGCACGCCGCCCGGAGCCCGTTGCGTGAACATCGATCAAGCCACCGTCGACGGGCTGGTTGCCGTCGTCCGCACCGCGCGCGAGCGCGGCGTCGTCGTGCTCACCCACGCCAAGCCCGACGGCGACGCGGTCGGCTCGTGCGCCGCCGCGGCCCGCACGTTCGAGCGGCTGGGCGCCCGGGCCCAGGTCGTCTTCGTCGGCCCGGTGCCGCGCTGGACGAGCGAGATGATGGGCCCCACGCCGTGGATCGAGACGCCGCCGGGCCAACCGCTCGCCGGCGGCCCGGGCCTGGACGACGCGGCGGTTGCGATCGTGGACACGGGCTCGTGGTCGCAACTGGGCGAGGTGAAGTCCTGGCTGCAGATGCCCGGGCGGCGCGAGCGCACGCTCATGGTCGACCACCACAAGCACAACGACCCGGACGTGGGCTCGGTGCGGGTTGTGGACACCGACGCCGCGAGCGCCACGCAGGTGCTCATGCGGGTGCTGATGCTCATGCTCGGCGCACAGTCGTGGCAGGACATTCCGCGTGAGATCGCCGAGCCGCTGTACCTGGGGCTGGCGACCGACACGGGGTGGTTCCGGCACTCGAACACGACCGCCGAGGTGCTCGCGACCGCGTCGATCCTCGTGCAGGCCGGGGCCGAACCGGCGAAGCTGTACGAACTCATCGAGCAGCGCGAGGACGCGGCCCGGCTGAGGCTCTTGAGCCGGGCCCTGGGGTCGCTGCGGATGGAGAAGGGCGGCCGGGTCGCGATGATGACGCTCACCAAGGCCGATTACGAGGCCGCCGGCGCACGCCGGACCGATTCGGGCGGGTTCATCGATCACCCGATGACGCTCGCCGGGGTCGAGGTCGCGGCCCTGCTCACCGAGGAACCGCCCGAGGCCGGCACGCCGATCGTCAAGGTCAGCCTGCGCAGCAAGGCGTTTTCGCCCCGCGCCGGGTTCGTTCCTGTCGACGTCAACGCTGTGTGCCGCACGTTCGGCGGCGGGGGGCACGCCCGGGCCGCGGGGGCGAAGATCCAGGGCACGGTTGCCACGGTCCTGCCGCGCCTGCTCGCGGCGATTCCCGACTAACTGCCCGCGCGAGAGCCTCCCGACCACGCCCATGGACGAGCGACCACGACCACCCCGCGACCGCCGCAGCGAGCCCGGGCGTGACCGCGCCCGCCCCGGGGCCGCCGACCGCCCGCCCCTGCGGGTCTTTTCGACCACGCTCTGGGAGTACCCCAGCCAGCACTACAGCGCCTGGCTCGACGACGAGGGCAAGGTGCACCGCTCAAGCCGCCCCATGCAGGGGGACAAGGCGTACGAGGGCGCCACCCCCAGCTGGGTCATCTGGCAGTTGCTCGTGCGTTACACCCGCGAGAAGGACTTGGTCGTCGACCCGATGTGCGGCAGCGGCACCACCATCGACGTCGCCCGCGACCTGGGCCGGCGCGGCATGGGGTATGACCTCGCGCCCTCGCGCCCCGACATCTTCCGCGCCGACGCCCGCACCCTGCCGCTCGAGGACGGCGTCGCCGACTTCGTCTTCGTCGACCCCCCGTACTCGACTCACATCAACTACTCCGACGACCCCGCCTGCATCGGCAAGCTCGACGCGGCCGACGGCGACGGCCCCGGCGGCTATTACGACGCCATGCGCCGGGTCATCGGCGAGATGCACCGCGTGCTGCGGTCCCGTCGTTACTGCGCGATCTACGTGAGCGACTCGTGGCGCAAGCGGGCCAAGGGCGACGCCGGCGAAGGAACCGGCGTGTTCATGCCCATCGGCTTCGAGCTCTTCGCGATGGCCCGCCAGCACATGCGCCCGGTCGATATCATCGCCGTGGCCCGCAAGAACGAGAAGCTCGAACGAGGAAACTGGCGCAAGGCCGCGGTCGACGGGAACTTCTTCCTGCGCGGCTTCAACTACCTCATGATCTTCAAGAAGCCGTAGCCGCGCGTCGGGACGTGACCGGCTAGCGGCTCGCCCGCAGCCACGCGAGCAGCCGGTCGGTGTCCTGGGCGCCGTCGATCCGGTCGACGATCGACCCCTCCTTCACGAGCATCAGCGACGGGATCGCCCGCACGCCGAACTCGGCCGCGGCCTCGGGCTGCTTGTCAATATCGAGGTACACCGGCTCCGTGTTCGCCGTGATCCACGCGATCACGCGCTCGTCGGCCAGGGCCGCACGCTTGAACATCGAGCACGGCACGCACCACGACGCCCCCGCGAACACGAGCATCGGGCGGCCGGAGGCCTTCGACGCCTCGCTCGCGGCCTGGAGCGTCACCGCCTGGTTGAACGCCGACGGTGGGGGGGTCAGTTGCTGGCGCACCGCCAAGGCGATGAAGACCAGGAGCAGCACCATGAGCCCCGGCGTGATCCAGCGCTTCACACCGCGTCGGCGCGCCGGGCCGGGTTCGGGCGTGGACGGCGCGTCCGCCGGCAACTGTTGGTCCGCGGCCGCGTCATCCCCGCCGTGTGCTTCCTGCATGCCGCTGCTCCCCTTGGTCAATCCCCGTCCCGATTCCCCGGGCCGGGTCACCACGCCGCGAGCTCGCCCGTGAGCGGCTCCACGAGATCCTTGGCGGTCACGATACCGATGGGACGGGCGGCGTCGGGGCCCTTGCCGCGCCCCATGACGACCGCCATGCGCGCGTCGGCCTCGGCGAGCTTGACGAGCCCCTCGCTCACCGGCGTGTCCGCGGGCAGCGTCAGGGCGGGCTTCATGAGCGCGGTGATCGGGCGGTTCTCGATCGCCACGTCCACGCTCTCGAGGATCCCCACGACCCGCCCGCCCAGGTCCACGACCGGGAAGCGGCTGTACGCGTGCACGCGGATGAGTTCGAGCACCCGCCCGCGATCCCAGCGCGGCGACACGACCACCACCTGGGTCCAAGGCCGGGCCTCGTCGCCCACGGTCGTGTTCTTGAGCGCGAGCGCCCGGTCGAGCATCGTGGCCTGCGACTCGCTCAGCGCCCCGCCTTGCCCGCCTTCCTTGAGCAGGGCCGCGAGCCGCTCACGGGGCGACAGCGACGCCTCCGACGACGTCCGCCCCAGCGCCCGTGTGAGCCCGCGTACCACCAGGTCAACCGTGGGCAGCACGAGCGTGGCCGTCAGCAGCCAGCGCATGAGCCACAGCACCGGCGCGAGGGAGTACGTGAGCCGGTCCGCCTGGGTGCGGAAGATCTCCTTGGGCACCATCTCGGTGAACACGAAGACCAATGGGGTCAGAATGAGCGCCGTGAGCACGACGACCGCACCGTCGGAATAGCCCATGTGCTCCAGGGCCGCGCTCAGGCCGGTGGCCCCCAGGTCCCCGCAGATCGTGTTGGCGATCAGCAGCGTCGCCAGGGCCCGCCCCGGTCGGTCGAGCTCGCGCTTGAGCAGCACGGCCGGCCTGGGCGGGTTGGGCTGGGCCACCCGCAGGCTCAGCCGCACGCGGTTGAGCGAGTACAGCCCCAGCTCGGTACCGTTGCACAGCGCCGAGCCCGCGAGCCCGACGAGCGCCAGCCCCAGCAGCATCAGCTCGGAGCTCATTGGCCCGACCCCCCCTGAGCCCCGCCGGCGTTCGCGCGCGAGTCGCCGGGCGCATCGTCGCCGGACGCCACCGACACCGTGAGCCGCTCGACCGTGTTGCGGCTGACCGCGTCAACCTCAAGCACCAGGTTGCCCAGCACGACACGATCGCCGACCTTGGGAATCCGCTGCAGCATCGCCTGGACCAGCCCCGCCACCGTCGCCACGCGCGGATCCGGCGTCTGCCCGAACATCTGGGCCCAGCGCCGCACGCTCAGCCGCCCCGGCACGCTCCAGCGCCCCAGGCCGACCATCTGCACCGCGTCGTCGCGCCCCTCACCGGCCTGCGGCGTCACGGCGCTGGCCGCGGCGTCGCTCTGCATCAGCCCGCGCACCAGCCGGCGCACCACGTCCTCGATCTGCACCTGGCCGACGATCGAGCCGTCTTCGTCCACGCACAGGGCCACGTTCGCGCCCGTCGCGCGAAACAGATCCAGCAGCTTGTCCAACCGCGCCGTCTCGGGCACGTAGCGGGCCGGGACCAGGAAGTCGCCGATCCGGGCCGGCTTGCCCTGGGCCCAGGTCGCCAGATACTGCTTGCCCAGGAGCATCCCGACCGCCGCCGACTCGTCGCCCTTGCGACGAACCGGCAGGCGCGTCTGGCTCGACGAGCGCACGAGCTTGGCCACCTGCGCGGGCGTCATCGCCTCCTCGACCCACACCATTGACACCCGCGGCGTCATCACGTCCCGCACCTTGAGCGCGCCCAGCTCGACCACCTCGGCCAGAACCTGCTGCTCCTGCGCGTCCACCGCTCCCTGCTCGGCGCCGACCCGCACCATGGCGCCCAGGTCCTCGGGGGTCAGCTGCGTCTGCTGCGCCGAGTTCGGCGCGAACAGCCTCGCCAGCGGCGTGGTCACGGCCTCCACGAGCACGCACGCGGGGGCGGCGATCCGGAACGCCGCGAGCAGCGTCGGGGCCGCCGCCCGGCAGAACTCGGCCCGGGCCCGCTCGACAAGCAGCTTGGGCAGCACTTCGCCCCCGACGATCATCCCCAGCAGCGCCACGTACTTGATCACCACGCCCACGGCCGACGACTCCAGCCGCAGCAGCAATAGCGTGCCGCACACGAAGTACAGCACCCCCGCCACGTTCGTCGCCAGCATGAGCGCCACGAGCAGGACCGTGGGCCGCGCCGTGAGCGTCGCGGTGGCCGCCGCGGCGCTGGGGCTGAGCTTGCGCAACCGCACGCGGTCGTGGTACGTCAGACCGAACAGCGCGGTCTCCGAAGCCGAGCACAATGCCGTGAAGCCCAGCAGCACCGGCAGCACCAGCAGCAGGATGATTTCACCGGGGCCCATGGCGCCGCGCTACAGCCCCGCCCCGTTCGCCGATCCGCTCAGCCGCTCGAGGATCCGCTCGGTGTACCGCCAGATCGCGAGTTCTCGCCCCACGCCGTCCAGGTCTCCCGCCTCGAAGGCCGCGGTGATGGCGCGGATGTGTCCGCCCCGCCGATGCTCGGCCCAGTCCTCCCAGCGCTGGCGCGCCGCCGCGTCGCCCGACGCCATCGCCTCGTCAATCTGCTCGCGCACGTCGAAGATCTCGGCGAGGAACCCCGCCGGCAGCGCACCCTCCCCCGATCGCCCCGACCCCCGCAGCCGGGCCAGCAGCGCCTCGGCCCGCGACATCGGGTCCTTCAGCGCGGTCCTGGCCCGGTTCAGCGCCGCCGCGGCGTCCGCGTCCCCGCTCGCCCGGTCGGGGTGCACCGCCCCGGCTCGGCCCAGGTACGCCCGCTCGACCTCCGCCCCGGTCAGCGAGTAGCGCGGCGGCAGCCCCAGGACGTCGAACGGATCCCCACCCGGTCCCGGGGGGCGACCCGGAGCGGAACTCGGCGACGCTGGCGACTCATCCCCACGGCTCATGCGGGTGGACTCTATGAGAGGTTGGGGAAGGACGTTGACACCGGACCGTACGGATCCGACCATTCAGCGATCGGGGTGCCGCTTGGGAGATAGTTCAATTGGCAAAGCACATCGGCGTCGTCGCCGTGAGTCCCGAGGGGTCCGCGCTCTGCTACCGACAGATTTTCCGCATCGCCAAGTCGCTCGTGGGCGACCACGGCCACCCGCGGGTCACCCTGCACAACGAGCCGTTTGAGGACTATGTCCAAGCCGTCTTCCGGGACGACTGGCACACCGTCGGGGCCCTGCTCCGCCGGTCCGCCCAAGTCTTGGCCCAGGCCGGGTGCGAATTCTGCATCACCCCGGACAATCTCATGCAGCACGGCGTCCACCTCGCCGAGGTGGGCTCCCCGATCCCCTGGCTGACCATGGCGGACCTCGTCGCCGAGGCGGTCGCGACCGACAGACGCAAAACCGTCGGGCTCATCGGCACCAAAATGGTCATGTTCGGGTCTACCTACCAGACCCAGCTTGGGCTCAAGGGTGTCCACGTTCTGGTGCCCCAAAGCGAGCACGCGGGGGTGATCGACGACATTATCTTTCACGAACTGGTCTACGGGCTCGTGCGTCCTGACTCCCAGGCCAAGGTCCTGGGGGTGATTCAGCACCTGGCCGACCAAGGGTGCGAGGGGCTGATCCTGGGGTGTACCGAAGGTCCGCTTTTGGTGACCAGCGACAATTCGCCCCTGCCCCTGTATGACTCGACGGCGTTGCTCGCCGAGGGCGCGGTGCGCCGGGCCTTGGGCCTTTCGAGCGGCGTCGGCCGGGGGGATTGAGCGAAGTGCGTTCCGAGGCGAAACTGATGCCACGGCGCGGGAACTGCCCGCGCCGGGTGGACGAATTGAAGCGGGTTCGGTTACACTGCCACGCGTAAGTCGGGGCGGCGTAACCGTTTGCCCCCGTCCGGCCGCCCGGCGCGACCCGAGGTTCCTCCAGCAGGGGTGAACTGGAGCGCGACGGGCGGTGTAGGCATAGGTCCCACCCCCCCCCGCGCGCCGTCGCGAAGGCGATCGCGGAAGAGACGACGGCGTGACGTGTCGGCCATGAGACGAGCCGAACCTTGGAGTGCACCATGAAGATCCGCAGCAGCGCGTCCGGCGAAGGTCCCCGCTATCGCATCACGAGGGACCGCGCGTCGACGCGACTGGAGCACCTGTTGGGCAGCGCCGGCGCCGCGTCGGCGCGCCACGACGGGCTGTTCGAGCAGCTCGAGAACCGCATGCTGCTCGCGGGCGACCATCCGAGTTTCGCATCGCCGCTGGTGCCCTCGGGCGCGACGCCGATCACGGTCTTCGATGCGCAGGGGCGCGGCTCGGCCGCCGGCGTGATCGGCGCCCTGGGCGACAACGACATGTTCCGCTTCGACGTGGTGACAACCGACTTCGTCGCCGTCCTGGCCGACACCGTCAACTCCGCCGGCTCGCAGCTCGACTCGCGGCTGAAGGTCTTCCGCTCCGACGGCACGATCATCCCCGGGCCCGGGCCCGAGGGCGCGTGGCTCGACAACGGCGTGATCTCGCAGTCGCGTCCGCTCGCGTTCAAGGACGCGTGGGCCGGCTTCATCGCGAGCCCGGGCACGTACTACGTGCAGGTCCTGGGCACGGGCGGCTCACCCACGGGCGCCGGCGCGTACACCCTGCGCGTCGACCGCTCGACCGACACGCTCACGATCGAGGACAACAACACCATCCCCGAGTTCGGCCAGTTCGAGATCCGCCAGGAGCCGATCCCCACTCCGCCGCCGCCCCCGGCGGGCCAGGGTTTCGAGCCGCGCGCGACGCTCGACTTCCGCCAGGACGAGCGCATCTTCAAGCTCGTCACCCCGGCCGCCGGCGACTTCAACAGCCTCGTCACCGTCACCGCCGCGGGCTATCGCCCCAACCTCGTGCAGGGCGAGATCCGCACCCTCTCGACCCCCAGCCCGCTGGACACGCACCTGGAGGTGTACGACGCCAACGGGGTGCGCATCGCGTCCGACATCGAGCAGGGCTTCCTCAACGACGCGTTCCTGGCTTTCAAGGGCGCGCCCAGCTCGACGTACTACATCCGCGTCCGCTCCGACGACACGCGCGATCCCGCCACATTCCCGTCGATCGGCCCGTTCGAGCTCTTCGGCGACTTCGTCGCCAACCAGTTCGATGTGCCCGTGAGCGAGATCACCCGCCGCGGCGTCGCGTTCGGCGCCCTCGACGGCCCCGCCACGAGCGGCTCGTTCCAGTTCATCGCCCAGGGCACCGGCCTGAGCTTCATCACCGTCCGTGACACGGGCCTGGTGCCCCACGACGTCTCGGTCCGCCTGTACGACGAGGCCGGACGCGAGCTGCAGTACAACGACGACTTCACCCCGATCGGCGGCACCGACGCCCAGATCGAGATCCCGCTCACCGGCGGCTCGCGATACTTCGTCGTCGTCGACGGCTTCGACGACCTGGCGTCCGACGCGTACACCGTCTGGGTCGAGGCCCATCATACCTTCGACGACAGCGGCAGCGCCGTCACCGCTGTCATCGACGACCACGTGGGGCGCTACTACCCCGAAAATCCCACTCGCACCCCCGACTGGGGCCTCTCCACCGCCATCCAGTTCGGCCCGGCGCAGTTCCAGGTCGACGCCGAGGGCAACCGCGTCAACGACCGCTCGTTCTTCCAGAACGGCTCGTCCAACGGACGCATCTACCGCGCCGGCGACAGCGACCTGTTCGCCTTCGTCCCGCAGGTCGACATGCTCAGCCCGTACGCGGGCAACAACGACGACGCGGGCAACGCCCTGTTCATCGGCGGCGACTTCCTCGAGGCCGACGCCGCGAATCCCTTCCCGACCGGCTCTCGCAACCTCGCGATCTGGGATGCCGCCAAGTACTGGTTCACCGGCCGCCAGGACGTCAGCCAGCAGTGGGCCCTTACGTGGGGCTTCACGCCCGGCTCGCAGATCCGGGTGATGCGCGAGTTCGACCCCGACGGCTCCGACGGCCCGACCGCTCCCCGGCTGTACGTGGGCGGCTCGTTCACCCTCAACATCCCCGGCAACCCCGACAATCCCGAGGACCCCAACTCCCCGCCGCTGGTGGCGACCAACCTGGTCGTGTGGGACTTCAACGTCCTGCTCGGCCGGTATTACTGGCGCAACTTGCCCGGCAACGGCGCTAACGGCTCGGTCGACGCCATGGAGATCTGGGAGGGCGCTGACCCGGACGTCGAGGTCCCGCCGCGACTGGTCGTCGGAGGCTCGTTCACCACCATCGGCGGCGCGAACGCCAACCGCCTCGCCAGCACGCAGAACGGCAACCAGTTCCAGCAGTTCGGCGGCGGCATCACCAACGGCACCGTCAGGGCTCTCAAGCAGTGGGAGTTCGACCTTGATGACCCAGACGGCGCAGCCCCGCCCGCGCCGGGCGTGGGCCAGCCCGCGACCGTCGACGCCGGTGACCCCGATCCCATTCGCTTCATGATGATCGGGGGGAGTTTCAACGACGCCGGCGGCGTCCCCACCGCCGACAACCTCGCGCAGTCCGACGGCACCGTCATCGGCCCCGCGGGCGTCATCGTCTTCCCCGCCACCCGCCAGGATCCGCCGCCCGGGGCGGGCCAGCCGCTCCCGCCCCCCGTGCCGACCACCGAGATCTTCGGCACCGCCATCACGCCCGACGCCGAAGTCCGGGCGCTCGAGTTGTACACCGAGCCCGAACAGGGCGGCACAACCCAGGTCGTCGAGAAGCTCTACGTCGGCGGCGCGTTCAACAACTTCGACAACTTCTTCCGCATCAATTACAACGAAGTCCCCGTCGCCAACAGCTTCCGCCAGAACATCGGCGGCCTGAACGGCAACGTCAACGCCTTCACCGTCTGGGACCCCGCCGATGTCGGCGGCCAGGATTCCGACCCGCCGGTGCTCGTGCTCGGCGGCGCGTTCACCGACGCCGCGGTCGGCAACCGCATCGGCTTCTACGACGGCAACGCGTTCGTCGCGAATGTCTACGGCGCCGGCTTCACCGACGGCGAGGTCTTCGCTCTCTCGACCTCGCGCTCCAACCCGGGCCCGGGCGGGCGCAGCGCCAACAACGACGTCCAGGAACCCGGCATCCCGCCCCTGGTCGCGCCGTACGAGCAGCTGCACACCCAGCAGGCGCTGTACGCCGGCGGCTCGTTCACGACCGCCAACAGCGTCATCAACCTCGGCACGTTCACCGCCAACCGCGTCGCGGTCATGGGCTTCGTGCAGACCTTCGGCCCCCTGGGCGCGTTCGACTGGAACGCGATGCGCGACGGCGTCGACGACGACGTCCACGCCCTGGTCACCTTCGACGACCAGGACCCCACCATCGACAACTCCGCCGGCGAGTGGGACCGCAACGACCGCCCCGGCACCCGCCTGCAGGTCATCATCTCCCCGGACGCCGACTCGTTCCTCGACGTCGCGTTCCGCGTCTACGACTCGAACTTTAACCTCATCTATCCGACCAACGTCCAGGCCCCGTTCAACGTCGACCCCACCGATCCCGACGGCACGGGCCCGCAGGAAGACCCGCCGGCGTACAACACGACCATCAGCCCGATCTTCCCCGACCCCGCCGGAATGCTCAACCCGGCCCTGGGCCCGGGCGTGCCCGACGCCCTGCGCGGCGCCGCCCTCTGGGCCGGCGAAACCTACTACATCGAGGTCCTGGGCGTCAGCGGCACCGGCCGTTACACCCTGAACCTGCAGGTCGACGGCCTGCCCCCCGACATCAACAACGACTTCGTCTTCGACGACATCATCTCGAGCATCGCCGAGCCGCTCCCCGCCGGCCAGTTCGGCCGCGCCGCCGACGTGGTCCGCCAGCTCGCGACCGGCGACGGCAACAACTTCATCCCCTCCCAGATCGCGGCGTACAACACCCGCGTCTACGAGTCCACCCCGCAGTTCATCCAGCGCGTCCAGCTCAACGAGTTCGCGTCCATCGAGTCCATCACCGATACCGATCTCTACTCCTTCGTCGCCGAAGAGTCCGGCTGGGTCGAGGTCCGCATCAACACCCAGGGGCTCACCGACGAGTTCGTCGAGCGCTGGTTCGACACGCTCAACGGCGGCGAGGTCAACCGCACCGTCCTCAACAAGACCTACAACAGCCGCCTCGACTCGGCACTGCGCATCTTCAACAACGACTTCGAGCAGATCGCCTTCAACGACAACTTCCCCGGCATCGACGGCTTCACCGCCCAGACCTTCGCCGGCACCTTCACCCGCACCTTCACCCAGCGCGACGCCCGGGTCGTCTTCCGCGTCGAACGCGGCCAGAAGTACTTCGTCCAGGTTGAGTCTGGCCAGATTGAGGGCTTCGACGCCGGCACCCCGACCCGCTCCCGCGTCGACTGGCTCACCGCCACCGGCTCGTACGAGCTGCTGCTCAACACGATGCCCGACCTGATCGGCGACGACCACGAGAACTTCTTCTGGGACACCTCCACGCCCATCCCCGTCGCCATCGCCCCGCCCGCCTCCGAGGGCGACCCCGCGCTCGGCTCCGGCTCGGTCTTCGGCGAGATCGACAACACCCAGCTCAACCCCGACGACGTCGACGTCTTCACCGTCGTCATGCCCATGTCCGGCGCGGTCACGCTCCGGTTCAACCGCGTCGTCCCCTCCGCCAGCCTCCAGGCCTCAATCGGCATCTTCAACGCCATCAACGGCCAGGCCGTCGCGTCGGGCGCCAGCGCCACCGACGGCTCCATCGTCATCACGTTCACAGGCCAGCAGGGCTTCCAGTACGCCATCGAGGTCGACGGCACCGGCGTCACCGAGGGCGCGTACACCCTCGACATCTCCACCAACCCCTTCGTCGACGACCACGTCGACTTCCGCGACTGGCTCAACCCCACCCCGCTCACCCCCAGCACCTTCCTGGGCACCGCCCGCGTCGAAGGCGCCATCGAGCGCCGCGGCGACTCCGACGCCTTCATCTTCACCGCCGGCGACTACGAGCTCGCCACCGTCACCGTCTCCGCCCTCACGTCCTCGCTCAACCCCGTCGTCCTCGTCTACGAGATCGGCGAGGACCCCGCGGGCCTGCCCGTCTTCCTCCTCATCAACTTCAACGACGACGCGGCCGGCGGCAGCACCGATGCCCGCGGCACCTTCAGCGTCACCCCCGGACGCTCCTACTACATCATCACCAACGGACGCCCCAACGAGACCGGCACCTACCGCCTCACCCTCACCGTCAGCCCCACCGACGACCACCCCAACCTCACCGACCTGCCCACCACCAGCGACATGGGCTGGGTCTATGACTCGCGCCTGGGCGCCGGCTCCGGATCGTCCACCGGCGTGCTCGAGGCCGACCTGCCGAGCGACGAGGACGTCTTCCGCTTCCCCGCCATCGTCGACTCCACCGGCGTCGTCACCGTCACGACACCCGACAGCCTCCTGCAGCCGCGCGTCCGGGTCTTCTCCGGCGACGGCCTCACCCTGCTCGCCGACGTCGACGGCACCACCGGCTCGGCCACCATCAACCTGCCGTTCCTCCAGGGCGGCCAGACCTTCCTCATCGTCGTCTCCGCAGTCACCGGCACGACTGACCTGGGCGCCTACACCGTCGCCGCCAGCACGACCGTCATCGACGACCACGCCGACGCCGGCGAGTTCTCGTCCGCCACGGTCATCCCGCTCAGCGGCACCACCGGCCTGGGCTTCGACGACGGCACGATCCTCGCCGCCGGCGACACCGACCTCTTCCAGGTCACCTCGCTGGGCGTCGGCAACGTCACGATCCAGCTCACCACGCCGTCCAGCGCCCTCAACCCGCAGGTCCGCGTCTACGCCTCCAGCGGGGCCCTGCTGCTGACCTCCGCCGGTGACGCCAACTCCGTCGGCATCACCCTCTCCTCGCCCGCCATCGGCACGACCTACTTCATCCTCGTCGAGGCCGATCCCGCCTCCGACCTCAACACCGATACCGGGGCCTACATCCTGCAGGTCTCCAGCGTGATCGGTGGCGGCGGCGGCGGTGGCGGCGGTGGCGGTGGCGGCGGCGGTGGTGGCGGCGGCGGCATCGACCCCGACGACCACGCCAACGAAGGCGATTTCGCCAACGCCTCGGCCGTCGCCCTCGATTCGACCACCGGCGACGGCGCCCGCACCGGCGTTATCAACTACTTCGGCGACACCGATCTCTTCAAGTTCACGACCGCCGCGGCCGGCCTTACCGGCATCCAGGTCAACATCCCCACCGGCGGCGCCCTCGACGCCCAGGTCAAGCTCTACGACGACACCTTCGCCCTCGTCGGCAGCGACGCCAACGGCTTCCCCGGCGCCACCGCAGCGTTCAGCTTCGACGCCGCCGCCAACCGCACGTATTACGTGCTGGTCTCGCAGGTCGGCTCGAACCTCGGCTCGTACACCATGCGGGTCGACACCTCCCCGGCCGTGTTCTACCTCTACTACCCCGAGGGCTACGCCAGCCCGACCATCGACGAGTTCGTCCCGATGGTTAACGCCAACACCTTCGCCGTCACCTACACCGTCATCGCCCGCTACGAGGTCGGCGAGCGCGACCAGGTCCTCTCCACCGGCACCATCGCCCCCAACTCCCGGGGCGGCATCACGATCACCAGCCGGGCCGAGCCCGGCGGCGCCACCGTCCGCCAGGGAACGCCCTACGCCATCGAGATCCAGTCCTCCGGCCAGCTCGGCGCGACCATGTCGCACTACGACTTCGGCGTCACCGCCGGCGAGAGCTTCACCGGCCGCACCAGCCGCGTCTGGACCTTCGGCGAGGCCGTAAAGAACACCGTCTCCAACCGCGACTTCCTCGTCTTCTACAACCCCAACAACACCCGCGCCAACCTCACCGTCACCCTCACCTACGACGACGGTTCGGTCGTCTCCTTCGCCCAGCCCGTCGACGCCCTGCGCCGCGGCGGCATCAACTTCGAGGAAGACACCCGCATCCCGCGCTCCGGCCGCTTCAGCGTCCGCGTGGATTCCGACATCAACGTCGTCGCCGCCATCACCAGCTTCGACATCGTCAACACCCGCGGCGACGCGTTCCTGGGCAACCCTGACGGGGGATCGCGCGAGAGCGTCCTGCCCCGGCTCACCAACGGTGGTGGCACCGAAGCGACCATCTCCATCTACAACGCCAACGCCACCGGCGCCAGCGTCACCGTCACCGGCGTCTACGACCGCGCCGACCTGCCCAACCTGGTCCGCACCTTCACCTTCGCCGCCAACTCCCGCCGCACCTTCACCCTCGCCGAGCTCGGTGTGCTCAACGCCCAGCCCATCGGCCTCCGCTTCAACAGCACCGGCCCGGTCACCGTCGGCTCTTTCGAGTACCGCAACGGCGACGGCAACTCTCCGCAGACCCCCACCCAGGCTTTCCGCACCGGTGTCATCGGCGACGCCTTCGTCAACCCCGCCTCCGCCGGCATCACCTACATCGAAGAGATCGCCCTCTACAACCCCGCCGACGTCGACGTCAACGTCGTCATCACCTACCTCTTCACCGACGGGACCACCGGCACCACCGTCCGCAACCTCGCCGCCGGCGCCTTCAACTTCGTCTCCGTCGACCAGGACCCCATCATCCTCAACCGCGTCGGCCCCACGGCGTTCAGCATCCGCCTCGACGCCGCCACGCCGATCGTCGCCACCTTCACCCACTACGACCTGTTCCTGGGCGGCGGCTGGGGCGCGGCCTTCGCCCCCATCGGCCTGACGAACGACCTCGTCACCGTCTGAGTTCCGGCCTCGACAGCACCGTTCATGCCAAAGGGGCGGCCCATCGCGGGCCGCCCCTTTTCTCGTTGGGTGCCACCACCATCCCCGGCGCTTCGCCGCGCATGGTGGTGCCGTGGGTATAGGCGAGTGCTCTCAGCCGATCCGCGCGCTCACACCCCCAACCGTTCCGCCAGTTCCGCCATCGACCCCACCCGCAGATCCGGCGTCCCCCCGCCCGGACCCGACGCGCTCGCGTCCGCGCCCGTGCGGTTCACCCACACCGTGCGGAACCCCAGGCGTGACGCGGGTTCGACGTCGTGGAACCGGCTCTCGCCCACGTGCAGGATCTCGCCCGGCCCAAGCCCCAGCCGCGTGCACAGCGCGCGGAAGTGCGCCTCGCCCGGCTTGTACGACCGCACCTGCTCCGCCGTCACCAGCACGTCGAGCGCCACGTCCAGCTTCGCAGCGCTGCCCGCGAACAGGTCGTCGTCGATGTTGCTCGCGACCGCGATCCGATACCGCGTCTTGAGCCGCCCCAGTGACGGCGCGGTGTCGGCGAACGCCGGCCAGGCGCCGATCGAGCGCCACAGCGCGTCCAGGTCACCCGGCCCGGCCTCGGGTCCGAACAGTTCCGCCGCCACGCTCCGCAGCACCTCGCGGTACGGGCGGTACGGGGGCCGCTCCGCCCGGCGCTCGGCCGCGGCGAACGCCGCGAACACCTCGGCCGGCGTCATCTCTCGCCCCAGCCGCCGCAAGACCGGCACGCTCGCGTCCAGCAGCCCGCGCTGCCAGTCGATGAGCGTCCCGTAGCAGTCGAACGACAACGCCCGCACGCCGCTGAACATGCGCGATGCTACGGCCACAACGAGCCCAGGTGCGCAAGCACCGGGTACTCGCCAGCTCGGCGAGACTCACGCCAAAGTGTCTTGAGCGATTCGCCTCAACCGAGGCCGATCTCAGCCGCGCCGGCCCAGCACAAACCCGATCGCGGCGATCACCAGCAGCACGCCCACCAGCGCACCGGCCAGGCCCGCGAGCCCGCCGAAGCCCAGGAGCTGCCCCGCCAGTGCGCCGGCGCCGGCGTTCAGGATCGCCATGCTGGAGATCACCAGCGCCAGTCCCAGCACCAGCACCGTGCCCAGCGCCAGCCCGCCGCCAATGCCCGACCACACCGGGTCGAACGGCTCGGCCGCGATCAGCATCGGCCCGCCGACCATCTGGCCGGCCGATACATCGCTCGCCGCGCCCGCGGGCTCGAACAGCCCGCTCGTGCCGGCGGTCTCGCCGCCGCCTTGCTCGCCCTCGTACACGCCGGCGAGCAGGTCCGCGCCCAGCGACGTGTCGTCGCCCTCGCGCGTCATTTCCATCAGGCCCGAGCCCGACCCCATCGACTCGACCGTCGCGTCCCCGCCCTGGGCCGCGGTGATCTGCGTCGCCGCGAGCGGGTCGGCCTGCTCGTCGGCCTCATCGAAGATGCTGATACCCGACTTTTCCTTGCTCTCCTCGGCGGGGATGCGCCCGCTCGCAGGCCCGCCGGCGGCGCCGGCCGCATCGACGTCCGGGGCCAGCCCGATCGCCGAGTCGTCCGCGAGGCGGATGCCGTCGTCGTCCTTGGCCAGCAGGCGGTCGACCTGGTCGACCTTGAACACGAGGTTCTTGCCCGAGTCGCGGTACTCGGTCAGGTCGCCGCTGGCCACGAGGTCCTTGATGCCCTGCTCGGAAGTACTCAGGCGCTGCGCCGCCTCGTCCAACGTGTAGAACATCTTCGCCATGGTTCTGCGTGCTCCTGAGCGGTCGCTGCGAGGTCGTGCCGTCCCGGGCCCGACCCGTGATTCCCAAAGTCCCTCCCCGCCACACTTTACCCTCGCAAACGCCACACGGGGAGAGGGGGTCGGGCGGGGTAGGGTGGGGGCGGGGCGGGGCGGGGGTTGAGTGGGGGAGCAGCCTACCTGCTCCCGACCCGGTTCGCAAGCGTGCCATGCTGTACGCTCACCCCGTGCCCGCGGCTCCCCTCAACCCGCCCTCTTCACCCCCGCCGGCCGCGCCCCGCCCGGCCTCGCCGGTCGGCGCCGAGCCGCTGCACCGGGCCCACGACGACCCCACCCGGGCCCCGCCCCGCCCGCCCCGCCCGGTCGAGGCCTTCGACCTCTCGCTCCCCACCCTGCCGCCCGAGCTCGACGGCGTGACCGTCCTTCACGTCTCGGACCTGCACGTCCGGGCCCACGTCGGGGGCCGCCGGGCTTTCCGGGCTATCCTCGACGCCCTCGCCGCGACCCCCGCCGATCTGGTGGTCCTCACCGGCGACTACATGGACCTGCCCGGGCACGAGCAGCACGCCCTGGCCGCCCTGTCGCTCATCGCGGGGGCGGCCCGTCCCCGCGTCCCCGCCGGCCTCCTCGGCGTCTTCGGCAACCACGACACCCTCGACTTCCAGGCCGCCGCCCAGGCCGCCCTGCCCGGCATCCGCTGGCTTGACAACGCCTGGCTCGACCTCGACCTTCCCGGCCGCGGCCCGCTCCGTGTGCTCGGCCTGTCCTTCCCTGAAGACCCCCTGGCCGCCGCACTGACCATGCTTCTTCCAAGGCCCAGTGCCCCGACCCCACCGCCCGCGTTCGTGCTCACACTCGCCCACATGCCCGGGGTCATCTTTCCCGCCGCCGACCTGGGGCTTCCCCTCGTGCTCGCGGGCCACACCCACGCCGGCCAGGTCCGCTTCAGCCCGCGCTCGGCCCCGCACACCAGTTCCGACACGCCGTCGCACCTCGCCAGCGGCGTGCTCCGCCTGCGCGACACGCTGCTGTGCATCTCCCGCGGCCTGGGCGAGGCCATCTTCGAGCACGCCCGCCTCAACTGCCCCCGCCAGATGCCGCGCTACACGCTCCGCCGCGCTCCGCTCCCGCACGCGGAAGACCCACGCCAAGTAAGCCAGATCATCCCGTGGTAGAAACAAGGGGACCACACGACCCAGGTCCGGGTGTCACCACCTTCCCCGGCGCTTCGCCGCGGATGGTGGTGCCGTGAGTCCAAGCGCTGTGCCCTGATCCGAGCCTCCCGCGCAACCGGGAGGCGCTGTGCGCACGAACAACGAAAGCCGATCCCCCGCGCGCAAAGCTGGGCACAGAACCACCCACGCCCCGCGCCCGATAGCATGCTCCACGTGCCATGACTCCCCTCCGCGCCGTCACCCTCGGCATCCTGATCAACCTCGTCCTCGCGGCGGTGAAACTCGCCGCCGGATACTTCGGCTCCACCTACGCCCTCATCGCCGACGGCCTCGAGTCCCTCACCGACGTCCTCGCCTCCCTGCTCGTCTTCGCCTCCCTCCGCTACGCCAACCGTCCGCCCGACGAAAATCACCCCTACGGCCACGGCAAGGCCGAGGCCATCGCCGCCCTCGGCGTCGCCTCCCTGCTCATCGCCCTGGGCGTCGGCGTCGGCTACCAGGCCCTGCGTGAGGTCTTCGTCGTCGAGGCCCCCGCCTCGCCCGCGCCGTGGACGCTCGCGGTCCTCATCGGCGTCGTCATCGTCAAAGAAGCGCTCTTCCGCACCATGGCCCGCGTCGCCCGCACCTCGGGCTCCGTCGTCGCCGAGACCGACGCCTGGCACAACCGCGCCGACGCCATCACGTCGCTTGCCGCGGCCGTCGGCATCACCATCGCCCTCGTCGGCGGCCCGCGCTTCGCCGTCGCCGACGACATCGCCGCCGTGCTCGCCTCGCTCATCGTGCTCGTGAACGCCGTCCACCTGCTGCGGGCCCCGTTCATGGAACTCACCGACGCCGCGGCCCCCGAGGCCGTGCTCGCCTCCGTCCGCGCCGCGGCCGGCGAAGTTCCCGGCGTTCGCGTCGAGAAGCTCCGCGCCCGCAAGTCCGGCCAGCGCTGGTACGTCGACATGCATTTGCACGTCGACCCCGCCCTCAGCGTCCGCGACGCCCACGCGCTCGCCGGCAAGGTCCGCGCCCACGTGCGCGAAAAGGTCCCGGAAATCGCTGATGTGCTCACCCACATCGAGCCCGCAGGGTGATCCTGATCCGAGCACCCCGCGCAAGCGGATGATGTTGATTGAACGTGCGCACCAGGCCTCCCGCTCGCGCGCAGAGGCTCGAATCAGCGGGAAACGCCTTCGATTCTCCGCGTTCTTCCCGCGTCCCCCGCTCACCCGCCCGCATCAAGCCGCGCCCGTGCACTGCGCGCACGAAACGGCCGCGGCGCCTGTCCATGGGGCCGCGGCCGGTTCGTCAAGCACGCCGGGCCGACATCCATGGTGGGCCCTCGCGGCACACCATACCGATCCCCCGTTCCCCATCCCGCCCCAATCGCCGAAATTCCGTAACTTCTTTCGCGCGCCCCGACCCGGCTTCGCCCGCCAACACCCCGCTGCACCCCTCCGCGCCGCCCCCGCCGCGCAGCTCATGCGCCCGCGATCGCCCGCGTCACCGTCACCGCCGCGCACAAGCCGTCCACCGCCTCCCGCTCCACCACGCGAGGCGGATACGCGCTGTTGAGCGGCTGCAACCGCACCATCGCCCGCCCCGCCGCGTCGCTCTCGAAGTACACCCGCTTGAACGTCGTCTCGTGGTCCGGCAGCAGCCGCGCGTAGCAGTCCATCCCGCTCTTGACCGGCCGCGCCGGGCTGAACACCACAATGTCCCCCTCGCGATACTCCGGCAGCATCGAGTCCCCCGTCACCCGGGCCGCGAACGCGTCCGCATCGCCCACGTCGGGCGCCCGCACGTACTCGTCCGCCACCCCCACCGGATACCCCAGGTCCGTGAACTCCCGCGCCGGCCCCGCCTGCACCAGGTTGATCAGCGGCACCTCCAGCGGCAGCAGCCCCGCCGCTTCCCCCGACGCCTTCGACACCCGTGCCGCCGCCGCCTCCCCGCGCTCGCGCCCGAGGACCATCTCGTTCAGCAGCCGCTCGAGCCGCCCGCTCCGGTGCAGTTCGTCGAGCTTCCCGGGCCGGGCCGCATCGCCGCGCAGCAGCGCCGCGAGCCGGTCCGCCGCCGCCCCCTTGCGCTTCAAGGCCGTCATCTCCGCGCGCATCGCTTCGGGCATCGCCTGCCACCGCGCTGCGCCCACGAGCACCCCCGGCGCCAGCCCCAGCGCGCCCTCCACCTTGCCCAGCAATTCCTCGCTCGCCGGGCTCTCGCGCCGTTCGTTCTCGATCGACGACAGGTAGCTCTTGGCGCACCCCGCCAGCTCCGCCAGCCGCTGCAGCGTCAGCCCCAGGTCCCCGCGCCGCCGCCGCACGATCGCCCCGACCGTCATCCCCGCGAACCGCTCCGCCCCGACCAGCCCCGCCTCGCGCCGCGCCGCCAGCCCCGCGGCCGTTGTGATCCGCGGATCGCTCGGTACCTCCCGCGGTCGAATTGGTCGTTGCGACGAGTTCATGGACGCCTTTGCGCGCAGAATAGCGCCGTTACCATACAGACCCCTTGCACTTTGTTCACAACGTGGTAAAACTACATCGCCGTGAGTTCACTCGATTGTAAACACAATTTCGAGGGGTGGCAATGTTACAAACCACAATTTTGTGCAATTCACGTCCAGAGTCCGTCGGTCACGCGGACGTCTCACCACTGACCCCGCGGCCGACCCTCTTATCGGCCGAGCCCCCCAACCCCTTCGATCTCCGTCGCAAACGCGCCCGCACCGCCGCGGCCCGGCGACGCCTCGCCGAACTCCTCGTCGCCCGCGCCCGCCACCTCCCCGACGAAGACGCCGCCCTCCTCCTGGCCGTCTATCGCGACGGCGTCCCGCTCTGCACCATCGCCGCCATGGGCACGCCCGGTCCCGACGGACCCGCCACCGTCTCCCAAGTCCGCCGCCGCCTCCGTCGCCTCGCCCGGCGCTGCACCGACCCGCTCTTCGAATACGTCGTCGTCCACATCGACACCCTCCCGCCCACGCTCCGGCGCGTCGCGACCGCCTGCATCCTCCACGGCCTGAGCGTCCGCCGCGCCGCCCTCACGCTCAACCTCACCCATCACGTCGTCCGCCGCCACCGCGACTCGCTCCTGGCCGTCTTCGCCTCCGCCGACACCCCGGCCGCCCGCGCCCAGCGCGCGACCACCCCCGCGCTCGCCACCGCTGACGCCGCACCTCCTGTCACCACGCCCGTCCCCGAAGGAGCCGCCTCATGACCACCGCGCTCTCGCCCCGCGCCCGTCGAGCCGCCGCCATGTTCGGCGTGCCGTCCGCACCCTCCCGCGCGGTGCACCCCGCGCTCGCCGGCGCTCACGACGTCGCTCGTGCTCTTCTCGAGCGACTCACCCCCCGACCGTCGGGCCGCCTTGTTCTCCTCGTCGGCCCCAGCGGCAGCGGCAAATCCACCGCCCTCACATCGCTCATCACCGAGGCCCGCCGCACCCGCCCCGTGCACGTCGTCGACCGCCCCGCCCTCGACGCCCTCGCCACGCGCACCCGTCCCATCGTCGACTGCTTCCGCGCCGACCTGCCCGTTGCCCTGCGCACCCTCGCCGCCTTCGGCCTCGCCGACGCCACCCTCTTTCCGTATTCCCCAAGCCTCCTGTCCGACGGCCAGCGCTGGCGCCTCGCCCTCGCCATCGCCGCCGAGCGCGTCGACGCCGGCCGGGCCCGCACACCCGCGCTCGTCGCGATCGACGAGTTCGCCGCCGTGCTCGACCGGCCCACCGCCCAGAGCACCGCCGCCGGCCTGCGCCGCTGGCTCAACCGCCTCGCCGCCGCGGACTGCGCCGCTGCCCGCGCCCCGGACGTCGTCGTCGCCACCGCCCACGCCGATCTCGAACTCGCCCTGCGCCCCGACATCATCATCGAGTTCGACCTGCACACCCCGCCCCGAATCCGCTTCCCCGGCGCTGACACGCCGGCATCACCGACCTCTCTCGACCTCCCGCACGCCCTGCGCATCTCCCCCGACGCCGCGGACGACTTCCGCCACCTCTCGCGTTTCCACTACCGCACCTCCCGCCCCGCGGCGTTCGTCCACATCCTCCGCGCCCATGACGCCGACGCTCCCCTCGACGCCCCGCCCATCGGCGTTCTCGCCGTCTCCATGCCCACGCTCAACGGGCGCTGGCGCGACCTCGCCTGGCCCGGCCGCTACGCCGGCCCCGACCGCCGCTGCGCCGCCCGCCGCCTGAACCGCGAACTCCGCTGCATCTCCCGCGTCATCGTCGACCCGCGTCGTCGCGGCTGCGGCGTCGCCACCGCGCTCGTCCGCGCGTACCTCCACGCCCCGCTCACCCCGGCCACCGAGGCAGTCGCCGCGATGGCAGCGTGCTGCCCCTTCTTCCGTCGCGCCGGCATGACCGAGTACGCATTGGCGCCCAGTCCGCGCGACGCCCGTCTCGCCGACGCCATCGCGGCCGCGGGCCTCGCCGGGCGCGACCCCGACGACCCCGCCGTGCGCAGACTGCTCACCTCCGGCACGCGCCGCGCCCGCTTCATCGCCCGCGAACTTCGCCACTGGGCTGACGCCAGCCGTGCGACCCGCGCCCTGCTCGACGCACCCGTGGACCAGATCGCCCGCGTCGCGTGGTCGGCCCTCGCGGCGCCGATCGTCGCCTACGCCGCCGCGGCCGAGTGACGTGCACGAATCCCACCGCCCGCGCACTGCGCACGCCGCCCCGCTCGCACCCAGCCCCCGCACGAACCAGGAGCCCGTGATGCCCACCGCCCACACCACCCACACCCCGCTCGCCCCGGTTTCGCCCACGCTGTCCGAACCTCTCGCGCCCGAATCGATCCCCTCGCCGGCCGCGCCCCCGCCGCGTGACGACCTGCCCCACGCCCTGACGTTCTTCCTCGCCGCGGGCGAGCGTGAACGCATACTCCGTCGGCTGCGTCGCTACGCCCCGGACCGCGCGCTCGCCCTGCGCATCGCCCTGGGCCTCATCCGTCCCATGAAGTAGCGCCGCCCGTCCCCACGCGCAGTCCGGTCCCGGTCCACTCCCCGCGCCGCCCTCACTCCGGAGCCACACCATGCCCGCCCACTCCCGCGGGCACGACGCCCCGCGCGCCGTGCTCGACCCCGCCTCGCCCCCCGCCAGCCGCGCCGCCCTGCACCGCTTCGTCCGTGACGTGCTCGGCGCCAACGTCGCCCTCGCGCCCCTGCTCGACGTCGGCGTCAGCGACGCACCCATGGACTACCTCGCCCACGCCTTCTTCGAGGGCTTCACCCCCCGCGCCGACCTGCCCACCGGCGCCCCACGCCAGCCCGCCGCCACCCGGCCCAGCGACTGCGTCGTCTGGGCCAACCGCGGCGGCGGCAAGACCTTCCTCGGCGCCGTCGCCACCGTCCTGGACCTCATCTTCAAGCCCGGGATCGAGGTCCGCATCCTCGGCGGCTCGCTCGAGCAGTCTCGCCGCATGTACGAGCACCTCCGCCGCCTCGTCGAGATCCCCGCCGTCGCTGAACTGCTCGACGCCAAGCCCGGCGCCCGCTCGCTCCGCCTCGTCAACGGCTCGCGCGTCGAGGTCCTCGCCCAGTCCGAGTCCAGCGTCCGCGGCACCCGCGTCCAGAAACTCCGCTGTGACGAGGTCGAGCTCTTCGACCGTGACCTCTGGTACGCCGCGCAGCTCACCACCCGCTCGCTCCGCCTCAGCGGCCCCTGGGGCCAGTGGGTCCGCGGCAGCGTCGAGGCCCTCAGCACCATGCACCGCCCCTACGGCCTGATGTGGGAAGTCGTCGGCTCCGCTACCCGCACCGGCGAAGACGCCGCCAACCCCGTCCGTCGGCTCTTCCGCTGGGGCGTCGTCGACGTGCTCGAGCGCTGCACCGACGAACATGCCTGCGCCACCTGCTCACTCAACCCCGACTGCGCGGGTCGGGCCAAGACGCGCCCGGCGGACGCCGCGGGGCACCTCAGCGTCGCCGACGCCGTCGCGATGAAGTCACGCGTCGACGAGGCCTCGTGGCGGGCCGAGATGCTCTGCCTCCGCCCGCGCCGCTCCGCGTGCGTCTACCCCGAGTTCTCCCCCGACCGCCACGTCGTGACCGGCGGCCACGACCTCCCGCAGGTCACCCGTGAGTCGGTCAACCCCCTCGACCCCGACGCCGGCCGCCCGCGCACGCGCTTCGACGTCGTCTGCGGCATGGACTTCGGCTACCGCGGCGACAGCGTGCTGCTCGTCGCCCGCATCGACCCCGGCCCCGGCACGTCGCGCCCCACGATCACGGTGCTCGACGAGATCGTCGTGCGCGAGACGACCGTCGACCGCCACATCGAAATGCTCAGGAAAACGGCCTGGGTCCGCGCCTGGGGCGAGCCGGTGTGGATCGGCGCCGACCCCGCCGGCGAACAGCGCAGCGCCCAGACCGGCCGGAGCTGCGCCGACGTCCTTCGCGCCATGGGCTTCAAGGTGCGCGACCGGCGCGTCGGACTGCACGACGGCCTCGCGCTCGTGCGTCGCCGGCTCGCCCCGGCCGACGGCTCGCCGCCGCGTCTGTTCATCCACGCACGCTGTGTTCGACTCATCGAGGCGATGGAACGGTACCACTTCCCCGAGGACCAGCCCGAATCGCTCGTGCCGGTCAAGGACGGCATGGACCACGCCGCCGACGCGCTGCGCTACCTGGTCACCGGCCTCGATTGCCCCAACGGCGCCAAGCTCGGGAGATGGGCGTGAATGGTGCGACCGCACAATCCGCTCACCGTCTCACCGTCTCACCGTCTCACCGTCTCACCGTCTAACCGTCTCACCGTCTCACCGTCTCACCGTCTCACCGTCTCACCGTCTCACCGTCTCACCGTCGCCCCGCCCGCCCTCACCCAAACGCCGCCACAAACACCTCGACAAACAGGTACGTCGCCGCCCCCAGCGCCGCCATCCCCACCACGATCATCGTCGCGAACTCAGCGACCGGTCGCCAGAAGTGCTTCGGGTCCGGCACACGCACCGCCTTGTACGCGATCGCGATCCCCACCGCCAGCGGCACCAGCAGGATGTACCAGTGCTCGTGCAGCGCGATCGGGTCCAGCAGCGGCCGCCACGCCAGCACCGCCGACGCGCTCAGGTTCGACAGCGTCCCGGGCATCACGCCACCCCCTTCCGCCGGCGACCGCGGTACGCGGCGTCGATGATGACGATGAGGTTCAACATCCCCGCGATGGTCGAGTACAGCGTCCCGATCTCATTCACCCGCCCCAGGCTCGTCGTCAGTGGCGGCCTCTCCCCAGGCCCCGCCGGGCGCAGCACCCGCACCGACACGCCAGACGCCACCGGCGACGCGCCCGAGGTCAATGGCACCGTCTCGACCCGGATCGTCTCGTCGGGATTAGGGTTGCGCTTCTTCGCCTTCGCCAGGTCCGCCGTCGACCGCAGCGCCGACGGCTCATAGCCCTTGAAGAAGTTCTGGTGCACCGCATCCACCCCGAACGCGATCGGCCCCACCAGCGCTTGCCCGAAAAACCACACCTTGTCTTCCTTGCGGTCCACCGTGTCGATCCCCCCGATGAGCAGCCCCCCGAAGAAAAGCCCGAGAACCCCCAGCGCGATGTACGCCCCGCGCCGGGTTTCACCCAAATAGGCGTGGCCCAGGCCCGGGATCAGCACCGCCAGCACCGCGGCCACAGGCTGCCATTGATCCGGCTCAACGTGCGTCATACCCGGGGCTGCTGGTTCGGTGGGCAAGGCGGTCCTCGTCGGCGGGTGGGGGGGGAATCCGGGGAGTCGGCTTTCGCCCCCGGTGGGGGGAGTTGACACGGCCCGCAAGGGCTGTAGTCTACCGCCCTTCGCCGGCCGCTCGCGCCCGGCACGCGGCCGCTCGCGTGCCCCAGTCGCGGCGTGAGCGGGCCTTCACCGGCCCGCTCTCGGCGAGCCGTGGTGCGGCGCGACCAGCGCGGGTAGCCTTGGGCCATGTGGTCCCGAGCCCGCGACTCACGCCGCGACGGTCAGGGGAGCCGATCGCCGGGTGCACGCGAAGTGCACCGGCGCAGTCGAACGTGTCACGGGGTACGGAAATCCCGGGTGGGAGCAAGCCATGGCGAGCGAACTGTTGAGCAAAGTCGGGCGGGGTGAGACGGGTCAGGCCAGCGCCGCGTGGCGCGGCGCGCCCGGCTCCACGGGCCGTTGGGGCCGCTCCCCGGCCGACCGCCGCACCCTGTCCCCCGTCCAGGCCCCCGTCGCCGCCGATGACGACGACGAGGAGGACGACGACTATGACGGCGACGGCGACTTTGACGACGACGAAGAATTCGAGGACGACGACGAGTTTGAGGATGACGACGACGAGTTCCTCGACGACGAGGACGAAGAGGGCGATGACGACGAAGAGGAAGACGATGATGACGACGACCTGTGAGCCCCTCCGGGCCGTCGCGCCGTCGGCGTCTGTCCCGCCGAGCCGTTGACGCCCGCCCCGGTGCGGCCCGGTCCAAGCCGCCCCGCCCCGGGGCCGAGGTGCCAAGGGTGAACCCATCCAGCCATCCGGACCCGCACGCGAGCAACGACTCCCAACCCCGTGGCCCCCGCTCCCGCGACGAAGGCCCCTCCGCCCGCCGCGACGGCTATCGCGCCGAGCACGGCGTCGTGGATCCCCGCTCGGGCGCCGAACGGCGCGCCGCCGGTCACCCCAAGCCCGTCGCCAGCGAGGCCGGGGCCGCGGACGAGTTCCGCACCCTCACCGGCCTCGAGCGCCGGCGCGGCGCCGGCCGCCGCCGCAGCGACTTCACCCGGGCCGCCGAAGAAGGCGAACTCACCCCCGAGCAGTTCCTGTTCGTGAAGGCTATCGACGAGTTCAAGCGCGCCAACGACAAGATCTTCCCGTCCTGGACCGACGTGCTCGAGGTCATCCGCCTGCTGGGGTACCGCAAGACCATGCCCAGCGAACTCGCCATCCCCGCCGCCGAGGACTGGAACGAGCGCCCCGACACCCCCGCCAACGTCCGTCCCTTCGGCTGGGAGCGCCGGTTCAAGAACGACCAGGCCCAGCACGACCACCGCCGCGAAGCCGCCTGACGTCCGTGCGAGCCACTCCCGTCGGCCGTCAGCGCCGCCTGCGCGTCGCGCACACGCCCGTGAGCACGAGCAGCCCCGCGGCCCCGGGCGCGGGGACAGGAATCGGGATCATCGCGTACGCACGCACCGCGCCGTTGCGCAGGGCCGTGCCGACGATGATGCCGCTCTCGCTGATGCCCATCGCCGAATTGCTCGTGCCGCTGACCAGGTCCCAGCCGTCGGGGTTGGGGATGAGGTCCATGAGCCGGTACGTGCTCGTGCCGTCGAACAGGAACGGGATCGCCGTGGCGCTCGACGCGGTGCCGACGACCCACCCGCTGGAGTTAACGCCGCGGGCCGAGCCCTGGCTCGTGCCCACCGGCAGCGGGATCTCCACGGTTCCGCCGGCGAAAGACCAGATAAACGGCACGCCCGAACCCTGGTTCTGCGTGCTCACCCCGACGACAAAGCCCGATTCGCTCACGTCGTAGGCGATGCCGCCGTTGCGGCCCGGGAGCACACCGACCTCAAACGCCGCGCCGCCGCTGCCGGTGTCGTACACGTACGCCACGTTGCGGGCGGCGTTGGCGGGGTCGACGCCGAAGCCGACGATGCGTCCGGCGTCGTTGATGCTGAAGCCGGAGACGAGGTAGCAGCCCGTCGGCGTGGTGGTCGAGACGATGCTCGCCGTGCCGCCCGCGTACAGCACGCCGCGCTCGAGCGAGCCGCCGTTCACCGAGCCCACGGCGACCATCGCGCTGTTGACGTCGTTGGCCCGGCCAACCGTCTGGCCCGCGGGCAGGGGCAACTGCGACACCACGCCGGCGTTCCACATGAGCGGCAGGGGGCTGGATCCGAACGCGGTGGTCGAGCCGGTGCCGACGATCACGCCCGCGCCGTTCACGCCGTTGCCGACGCAGAAGGTCCGCGCGGGCGAGGCGAGCTGCGGCAGCGCGACCGTGCCGCCGCCCTGCGTCCACGAGTACGCGACCGAGCCCGTGCCCAGCGACCGGCCGGTGGCGATGCCGGTGGTCGAGACCCGGAAGCCCTGCGACGCGGTGTCGTTCGGACGGGCCAGCCCAATATCGACGATGGTGTACTGCGGGGGCAGGGCCAGCGCGGTCCCGGCCGCGGCGGCGAGGACGGTGACGGCGGCAACAACGGAAGTGCGGACGGGCATTGCAGCTCCTCAAGTGGATACAGGCGGCGCGACGGGGCGCGACCGGAAACATGCACCTGCACCTTGAGTCTGCACTGCGGGGCTGCGAAGGCCAGCAATGTGTAATTACTTTCGAGTTCGAAGTCCTCCGAACAATCTTTGAGCCCGGCTGGTGGCGCGCCGCCGGGAACGTGATAGTCTGAACGCGCCCCCGACGCTCCCGAATGCCCTCCAACGACACCACCACCGATCCCGGGCTCGACCTCTCGGCGCTGGACGCGCACGCCGGCGCCGTCGGCCAGGAACTGGGTGACGCGCTGCGGGAACTGCTGGAGTCGGTGCCGGGCGGGCCGCACAAGCCCACCGCGCTCGCGCGCCGGCTGGGCGTTCACCGGGTGATCGTGAGTCGGCTCATCAGCGCGATCGCGAGCGATGATCCGTACGAACTGCTCCAGCGCGTGCCTGGGCCCGAGTCGCTCCGGGTCGTGGCGAACGGTGCGCGGGCGCTGGAGGCCTCGCCGGAACTGATCGATCGGGCCGCGGGCGCGATCGAGCGGTTCGCGTCGCTCATCCGGCAGGACTTTGGCACGCGCGGGGCGCTGAACGCCGCGATCAGTCCGCAGAGTGCGGCGATGAACACCCGGTTCGAGCAATCGAGCCGGTACCACGTGTACAAGGGGATGCGCCAGATCCTGGGGGTCGAGGCGCAGACGTGGATCACGTCGATGATCTTCGTCCCGAACCCCGCCGACGACGAGGCGGTGGCGGTCACGACGATCCAGGGGGCGATCGGGATGCGCCGGCTGCGTCCGGACGCGAAGGCGTATTTCACATTCGGCCCGCCGTACCACGCGGCCGGGGAGGCGCCGGACCTGTCGAAGAGTCCGGTGGGGTTGCAGGACCTGTACACGCACGCGCCGGCGCGGCTCGAGACGCACATGGCGGGGACGCAACTGGTGCACCGGCTGGCGGACGAGCGGCTGGGCAAGCGGGCCCTGGCGGACATGCTGGCGGTGAGCCACGGGGCGAAGGCGTCGCGCCGGTACGGGACGCCGGAGCGGCGGTACAGCGGGATGGTGGTGTTCACGGACATCCCGGTGAAGACGCTCGTGTGCGACGCGATCGTGCACGACGACGTGTTCCCGGGCGTAACGCCGGAGTTCCGGGTGTACAAGCCGGGGACGCGCGGGCCGGCGAACCCGAACGACCCGACGCGGGCGATCGACCTGATCGACGTGCCCGAGCGGCTCGAGGTGCTCGAGAAGCACCCGGACCGGTTCGACCTGCCGGGGGTGCCGAACTACGACGCGATGATCGCGCGGGTGTGCGACCAGATCGGTGTGCGCACGGGCGTGCTGCGGGTGTACCGCGTGCGGATCGTGTACCCGGTGCCGGGGTTCCAGCATGTGCTGGCATTTGCGGCGCCGGTGCGGGGGGAGTGAGATCGCATGCATAGCCCAAGAGTGCGAAGCTACTTAAAAGGCCATGCGATCAACTAGGATGCCATCCAAATCGTCTAGATCAATCATGTATTTTTGAGGCCGAGGCGAGCCGTTGGAGTTGCGACCTTGGTTCATGCGACCCAAGCCGGCCACTTTCGACGCGTCTAGACGCAAGAATAGTAGTTCAGCGAGTTCTGCCCTAGTCTTCCGATAGCGTGATACTTGGGTTCGGGTGCGACGTTCTTTTTCATATGCTGACAAGCCCCCCTTGAGTGCGCTGTGCCATTGTTGGAAAGTTCTATTTACGTCGTTGTACTCAACGTCGCACAGGGCGACCAGTACCCCGTGCTCTCCGTACGCGGCAATCGTGGCATCAATGGCGATGCAGTCGTTCAGGATGCACGTGTGATTGTCGGACTTGATAGCCTTTGCCTTCAGGTCCCAGTTCACACTGCCCTTCAGGTCAAAGCCGACGGTGCCAAATCGCTCACCCGGAATTTGAAATGCTCTCCGGAGCCGTTGTTGACATAGGTACTCGAAATAGAAAGCCCACCACTCCATTTGTCGCCAGTGGTAGTTCGCCGCCTTGAGTTCGAGAACCGATGTTTTGCCTTCCCAGACGAGTGGCAGATCGGCGAGCGCCGCTTTGGCTGTCGCGATGTCGCTCGCAAAGGATGTTGAAGCGGCCATGGACTCCGTCCTTGTCAAGTGCGTACATCGGTGATGAGGGCGGGCTGCTCTGTCGCCCCTGCGCATACCCCGCGCAGGGGACAATCAACACATCGCGGAGTGCCGGTATTGAAGCACCACTCGGTTCCCACTTTGATCAGTCCGTCGTCAATTTGTCCGGGTGTCATTGTGCCGTCGATTAACGACACTATCGAAGGGATATGTTGCGCCTGGACCTTGGCAGGTGACCGTTTGTGTCTGCGAAGATGCCGAACACACAGATCTCTATTGGCATCCACAATTGCAGTGCATGCCTTCGCCAGTGTCGATTCAACCCCTCGGATGTTGGTCACTCTCATGTGCGCTGTGTTGCCGCCCTTGCCTCGACCCGGTTGGATGACCTCATGATGCCGGAGTCGCGCGTCATCGACCCAGCCTGTGACGATTCCCGTTCGATAAAGGACTCGACCGGCATTGCTGTCAAAGGGCACCTCGAATGACCAAGGTCCCCATGCTGGGTCTCCCGGTTGCAACAGCAGCGGATAGGAGTGTACGACCCATTTTCCGAAGAGATGGGCTGCCTTATCACCGATCGCCTTGCCTAGGCCATATCTGGGATGATCCTTAATTAAATCGGTCATCCCTTCGATTGAACGTGCGAAGCCATCATGATAACTAGTGAGATAGCGGTGGAGCACGTGGGCCGCTTCGGTTCCGTCCGTGCGGGCTTCCTGGTCCAGCATTAATGGAACCGCGAGGGGAGCACCCCAGCGGTAAATGGCATATCCAAGTGTTTGTTGGGCGTTCTCCATGTAGAGACGATACTTTGCCGGAATGGAGTCGTTGCGTGCGGCCCAAGCCTCTGCTTTGGCTGCCTTTACGACCGCGTGCACTTCCTCGATTGAAGTAACCGATACGTGGAAGTGCTCGAAGAAATCCAAAGGGCGGTGTAAAACTCGAACCTCTCGAGAGTATAGATCGTTAAGGACGCCAACGGCCAGCCCACGAACGCCCTCGATGTCCGGGCCTTGGTCGATCACCGCGGACAGCATGAGCATTCGCAACATTGCCTCGCGGCGTGTGATCCCTCCATCCCTTGAGTCCAGCCTGTCTTCAATCAGCGTGCCAGAGTCATCGAAGTAGGAACTGAGGGGCGTGATGTCCTTCAACTCGGGTTTGGAAGGAAAGCGCCGACCAAGTGCGGCGACGGTACGAAGCACTTGCAGAGTGTGTTGTAGTTGATATTGTGCGTCCATTGATTCGAGTTGGTGCGGTCAGATGGGTGCTGTGGGATCAGAACAGGCGGACATCGTTTTCCACCTCTGCCCTGATCCGCCGTTGCGCGACCTCAAAATATGCCTCGTTGATCTCGATACCCAAGTATTGTCGTTTTGACTTGGCGGCCATCACGCACGTGGTTCCGCTGCCACACATCGGGTCGAGCACGATATCCCCTGGCTTTGAAAAGCATTGAATCAAGTCGTCGGCGAGTTTGTCCGGGTACGTCGCAGGGTGTTCCAACTTCGTACGATTGCCTTCTGTGTTGCTTGTCGCGTACTCCCACAAGGTTCCCCGGCACTTCATATCGTTTACAGCCTTGGGCTCGATCCTTTTGAAGCCGCCACTCGTTAGTCGATCCGTTCCAGAATACACCTTTCCCGCATGCTTCGATGGCACCATCAGGGTGCTTTTGTCAAAGTGGCGGGGTCGGTCGCCCCGGAAGAAAATTAGAATGTACTCGTGATCGACTCGGAATCGTTGCGTCCACCATGCGCCCGGGTTTCCGTGTCGCTGATAGATGCAGCACTCAAACAACCGCCAGCCAATTCGGTCTACCCAATCAACTGCCCATCGAAATGTCGTGAGCGACTTGGCGAAGTCCTTGGTGCCGTCGCCGATCACCACGGCGCAAACGCCGCCATCCGTTGTGACGCGGAAGAGCTCGGAACCCAGCGTCTTGTAGTCCAGCGTCCAGTTCTTTCCGTAGTCGCGGATGCCGTCATACGGCGGGCTGAACACCGTGAGGTGGACACACCCGCTGGGGAGGTCCGCTAGCGCCTTGAGCGCATCGGCTCGTAGAAATGTGTTGCGGGGGCAGTCATGCGACGCCGGATTCGCGTCAGGCACCACGTGCTTGGTGGAAGACTTGGTCGCGGGCATCTGTCAAAGCACCTCATGGTCATTCCGGGAGGGCCGCGACAGCCGCGACCGATCACACACCGTATGCGATGTCCGATCGCGGAACGCTTTCCGATCCAAGGTCGCCTGTACACCGGCGGTTTGGGGACCTAACCACTACGCGTCGCCGCGAAGCGCCGGGGCCGGTGGCGGCATCCGGAGTTTGAGGACCCAGGGCGATGACGGCGCGGCGTGGCCGGGGTAGGGGACTTGCGCGCGAAATCGCGACCGGCGAGGTTGCAGCGTTCGTCGCGGCGGGCGGCGCGGTTGGTGGTGACCCGGGTGTTCAGCGGGGCTTCGGCGGTGTCGATGGTCGATCTCGAGGCGTGGCCGCGGCCGAGCGGGCGAGCGGCAACCTGGGGACCATCACGATGCGTACGCAGCAGCAGCGTCTGGCGAAGACCCGTCGGCTTGTTGACCAGGCCGGGCGAGCCCCGGATGGTCCGCATTTCGTGGAGGCGCTCGAGCGCCGGACGCTCATGGACGCCGCGGTCCCGACCTACACGTTGTTCGCCGGCGACGCCGCGAACAGCGACCAGGCGGCGTACAGCGTCGGCGTCGACGGCACGCTGGCGGTGATGGGGTCGTGGCTCGACGACGGGGCGGCCGGGAACAACGTGGGCTCGGCGTACGTGTACGCGTACAACGGCACGGGATGGGCCCAGTCGGCGAAGCTGACCGCGTCGGACGGTGCGGCGGACGACCGCTTCGGCAAGGCGGTCGCGATCGACGGCGACACGATCGTCGTGGGCGCGGCCCTGGTCGATTCGACCGGCATGAGCAACCACGGTGCGGCGTACGTGTTCGTCCGCCAGCAGGACGGCTCGTGGGTGCAGCAGGCGAAGCTCACGGCGTCGGACCGGGCCGCACAGGATCGTTTCGGCGAGAGCGTGGCGGTCGAGGGCGACTTCATCATCGTGGGTGCCGATCGCGAGGACCGCCCCGGGGGCAACGACCAGGGGGCGGCGTACGTGTTCCGGCGCAGCGCGGGCGTATGGACCGAGGTGACCAAGCTCATCGCCCCCGACGGCGCAACCAGCGACTGGTTCGGGCGTGCGGTGGATATCAACGATTCGTTCGCCGTGGTGGGCGCCGAGGCCGACGACACGGCCATGGGCGTCGACAGCGGCTCGGTGTACGTGTTCGCGTACAACGGCACGACGTTCGTGTACTCGCAGAAGCTGCTGGCCGCGGACGCGCGGACGGGCGCGAACTTCGGTTCTGGCGTGGGGATTGACGGTTCGACGCTGGTGGTCGGGGCGGAGCGCGACGCGCACAATGGCGGGCCGCAGGTCGGCTCGGCGTACGTCTATGCGCTGGAAGCCGGATCGTGGAGCCAGAGCGCGAAGTTGCTGAGCATGGACGGGGCCGCGGGCGACTTCTTCGGCAACAGCGTGGCGGTGAGCGGGGACCGGATCGCGGTGGGCGCGATGAACTTCGACGGGGGCCTGAGCGACACGGGCGCGGCGTACGTCTTCCTGCGTTCGGGCGGGACGTGGTCGTCGCAGGTGCGGTACGAGGCGGCGTCGCCCAGCTCGCAGAGCTACTTCGGCACGGGCGTGGCGCTGTCGGGCGAGAGCCTGGTTGCGGGCGCTCCCTTCGCCGACCTGGGCGGCGCGACCGACTCGGGCGGCATGGTGCTGTTTGAGTTCAGTGCGCCGCCGGTGGGCGGGGGCGGCGGTGGTGGTGAAGAGCCCCCGGGTGGCGGCGGCGGTGGCGGCGAAGAACCCCCGGGTGGCGGCGGCGGTGGTGGTGGCGGTGAAGAACCTGCACCGCCGGATGGTGGGGGCGGTGGTGGTGGAGGCGGTGGTGGTGGTGGTGGCGGGGGTGAAGAGCCTGCGCCCCCGGGCGGTGGTGGTGGCGGTGGTGGCGGTGGTGGCGGTGGTGGCGGTGAAGAACCCGCGCCTCCGGGCGGTGGCGGTGGTGGTGAAGAGCCTGCGCCCCCCGGTGGCGGTGGTGGTGGCGGTGGTGGTGGTGGTGGTGAAGAGCCCGCGCCCCCGGGCGGCGGCGGTGGCGTCGAAGAGCCCGCGCCTCCTGGCGGCGGCGACGAGGAGATCCCCGACAACCCGTCGGACTCGATCGACCCGATCAACCCGATCGATCCGATCGAGGAGTCGCCCGAGTTCTTCACCGGCCTGCTGCGCGGCGCGACCGCCGGGCGCGGCATGATCATCACTTACGCCGACGTGTTCGCCCTGCACCCGCAGCGGCTCGACCTGGGCGCGAACGTGAACGTGCAGATCGTCGCGCTGCTGGGGGGCGAGCTCGCCGGCGACATGACCCTTGCTCCGGGCGACAGCGTCACCTGGACGGCCCCGGCCGACGCGCTGGGCGCGACCGCGGCGTTCCGCGTCGTGCTCGTGAGCGGCTCGGGCGTTGAGTCTCGGGCGATGAACGTGAACGTCAGCGTGGCCCACGGCGTGCCCACCGGCGTCGACCCGCAGGCGCTGGTCAGCATCGCCGGCGGCCCGGGCGCCCCGCTTACGGTCGTGAGCACCGATGCGAACGGTCGGCCCGTGCTCATGCGGTTCGACGTGCAACGCGGCCGCTGGGTCGCGATCGACCTTTCCGAACTGGGCGCGCTGCCGGGCTTCGAGGGCGGCGTGCAGACGTGGGTTGACCATCGCGGCGGGACCAACTTCGCCGCGGTGAGCTCGACGGGCCTGCTGCTGATCTCCGGCGACGGCGCGACCTGGCGGGTGCGGAACCTCAACGAGGAGATCCCCGGCGCGCCGGTGATCACCGGGGCGATTTCGAGCTTCGTGGCCGGCGACGACGGGGGCACGAGCGTGATCGCGGGCATGACCGCGTCGGGCGACGTGGTGATCTTCCGCGAGAACCCCGACGGCTCGTGGTCGAGCGAGAACCTGTACGACTCGCTGCGGGCCATGGGCTTTACCCAGCTGCCGGTGTTCGCGAGCACGCTGACGAGCTATGTCACGGCGTGGAACGGCGTGAACATCGCGGGCGTGACCGCCGGAGGCGACATCTGGACCATCTGGACCGGCAGCGGGCTCTCGGGGTGGTCGGCGAGCAACCTGAGCGAGATCACGGGCGCCGGCCGGGTCGTGGGGTCGGTCACGGCGTACCTGACGCCGTGGCAGGGGATCAACATCGCGGGCACCGACGCGGACGGGAACGTGGTGGTGACGTGGTGGGTGCCGAGCCTGGGCGGAGAGTGGCGCAACGACGACCTGACGGGCCAGTTCGGCGGCCCGCAGCTCGAAGCGTCCAGCGTCGTGAGTTACGTCACGAGCTGGGGCGGGCTGAACGTGGTCGGTCGCGACGCGGAGGGCCGGCTGGTGGCGTACTGGTGGGCTCCGGGCATGGCCGAGGCGTTCGGGTCTGACCAGTGGAAGGTGAACGTGCTGAGCGAAGACATCCCGGACGCGCCGATGCCGGCCGGCAAGCTGAGCGGGGCCGCGGTCGGGGATTCGATCTCGATCGTGGGCACGACGCAGGACGGGAAGCTCGTGCGGTACTTCTGGAGCGCGGGCTCCTCGTGGAGCGTGGAGAGCGTGAGCGACCTGGCGGCGGCGTAGCGCAGGGCTTGCGCGAGGTACGTGAGTGTTGACATGAGCCCGGACTCACGCGAGTCCGGGCTTTCATTTAAGGTCGGGGAGCAACTTTCCGAGGGAGGAGAAGGCCGACCGATTCGGGGGGGACGCAGTGAGAGTGGAACGCTTGGCTGCCCGCGAATGTGGCCGCGGGCCGGACTGAGGTTAAAGTAGCACAGAACCCGCACAGGACGACGCGGGGCGTGCCCACCGGCCGAATCTTGGCCGCCAGGAAGGTTGAGGCAGACATGACAATTGGACGAGCTGGACGTGGCCGGCGCGCGCGGGGCGAGGGAGTGATCGGCGACGGGGCGTGGGTTGAGCACCTGGAGAAGCGGGCGTTGCTCGCGGCTCCCGAGGTCTTGGGGTCGTTTTATTTCACCGCCGAACCACAGACGAGCGCGTTCGTGGGTGAGCGGCTGGCGGTGGACGGGGACTGGGCGGTGCTGGGGGCGCGCCTGGACGACAACGTGAACGGCGCGAACGCGGGCGCGGCGTACGTGTTCCAGCGGCAGGGCGAGGCCTGGGTCGAGCGGGCCAAGCTGCTGGCGACCGACGGCGTGGCGGACGACCGGTTCGGCAACGCCGTGGCGATCAGTGGGAACACGATCGTCGTGGGCGCGAGCATCAAGGACGGGGACGGGGCGCTGTTCGACATTGGGGCGGCGTACGTGTTCGTGCGCGGCGAGGACGGGGTGTGGACGCAGCAGGCCAAGCTGCTGGCGAGCGACGGCACGGCGCGGGACCGCTTTGGCGACCAGGTGGCGATCGACGGGGACACGGTGCTGATCGGCGCGTGGCGCGAGGACGCGGGATCGGTGACGGACGTCGGCGCTGCGTACGTGTACCAGCGCTCGGGCACGTCGTGGACCGAGATCCAGAAGCTCATAGCGCCGGACGCGGGGTCGAAGGAGTGGTTCGGCCACGCCCTGGCGATTGACGGCGCGTGGGCGTTCATCGGCGCCGACACGGACGACACGTCGTTCGGCGTGGACACCGGCTCGGTGTACGTGTACCAGTTCGGGGGCGGGACGTGGTCGTTCGTGCAGAAGATCATCCCGGACGACGCGCGGCAGGGTGCGCGGTTCGGTCAGGCGCTGGCGTTCGACGGCGAGACGCTCGTGGTCGGTGCTCCGCGTGACGACAATTCCACGACGACGGGCGCGGGCAGCGCGTACGCGTACACGCTGGTTGAGGGGGTGTGGACGCAGCAGGCCAAGTTCCTGCCGGCGACGCCCAGCGCAGACCAGTTCTTCGGGGCCGCGGTCGCGGTGCAGGGCACGCGGATCGTCGTCGGCGCCGGCTTCGACGAGGTTGGCGGGACGGAGAACGCGGGCTCGGCGGTCGTGTACGTTCGCGGCGACAGCGGCTGGGACGCGGGCACGGCGTTCACTTCGCCGACGCCGACGACCAACGCGGCGTTCGGCGGCGCGGTCGCCGTGTTCGGCGAGCGGGCCCTGGTGACCACGCCGTTCGCCGACACGGGAGGCAACCTGGACGCGGGCGGGTTCTACTTCTTTGACCTCAATCCTCCGCCGCCGGGTGGTGGCGGGGGTGGAGGTGGCGGCGAAGAGCCGCCTCCGGGCGGCGGCGGCGCGGGTGGTGGCGGCGGCGGCGGTGGGGAAGAAGAGCCCCCGCCGGGTGGTGGCGGCGGCGGCGGTGCGGAACCTCCGCCTCCGGGCGGCGGCGGCGAGGAAGAACCGGCGCCCCCGACACCGGTGGAACTCGAGGCGCTCTTGCGCGGCGCGACCGCGGGCGTGCCGCTCACGATCAGCTACAGCGAGCTGTTCAATCTTCACCCCGAGCGGCTGGACCTGTCGGGTGACCTGACGGCCCGCATCGAGACGGTGGTCAACGGGACGCTCAGCATCACGACGCTGCCGGCGACGATCGAGCCGGGGCAGTCGTTCACGTGGACCTTCAGCGGCGACCCGGGCGAGATCGAGGCGTTCACGTACGTCCTGAGCAACGGCGCCGAAGTGACGAACGTGGTGCGGCTGAGCATCCGCGTGTCGACGGGCGTGCCGGTGTCCGGCACCGCGACGTCGAACGTGGGCATCGGCGTGGGCCGGGACGCGTTCTTCATCGTCGCCAACGACGACAACAACCGGCCGGTGCTGCTCGCCCGTGACGACGACACCTGGCGAGCGGTCGACCTGACCCGGTTCACCGAGCTGCCCCCGGTGGCGGGCGACATCGTGGCGTGGGTGAGCCCGATCGACGGGCTGGGATACGCGGCGATCGTGGCGAGCAACGGGCTGTACCTCTTGAGCCAGAGTGCGGGCTCCGACGACTTCACGGTTCGGAACCTGAATGCCGAGATCCCCGGCGCGCCGGTCATCGTCGGGCAGGTGTCGGTGTTCCACACGATCGACGCGGCCCCGGTGACGGTGGTCGCGGGGCGCGACGGCGCCGGCGACGTGGTGATCTTCAGGACCGGCGCGGCCCGCGCGCAGGGTGGCACGGCGTGGTCGTCGGAGAACCTGTACGAGCAGCTCCGCACGGCCGGGGCCACGGGGCTGCCGGTGTTCGTGAGCCCGCTCACGAGCTACGTGACGAGCTGGAACGGGCTCAATATCGCGGGCCTGACCGCGCAGGGCGACATCTGGACGGTGTGGACCGGCGGCGGGTTCAGCGGCTGGAACGTTTCGAATCTGTCGGACATCACCGGGGCGCCGCGGATGACGGGCGCCGTGACGCCGTACCTCACGCCGTGGGGCGGCATCAACCTCGCGGGCACCGAGGACAACGGGCAGATCCTGGTGACGTGGTGGGTGCCGGACTTCGGCGGCGTCTGGCGGAACGACAACCTGACGGACCAGAGCGGCGGGCCGTCGCTGGTGCAGGGCACCACGACGAGCTACGTGACGAGCTGGGGCGGCCTGAACGTCATCGGGCGTGACGGGCAGAACCGGCTGATCATCTACTGGTGGAGCCCGAGCGTGCGCGACGCGTTCGGGGAGGACAGGTGGCAGATCACGGTGCTGAGCGACTTCATCGCTGGTGCGCCCAAGCCGGCGGGCGAGCTCGCCGGCGGCAGCGCGGGCGACAACATCTCGATCGCCGCAACCACCGATACCGGGAACATCGGCCGGTATTACTGGTCGGTGGGTGACCAGTGGCGGTTCGAGGATGTGACGGCGCAGGTGCGGTAAGTTCGCTGTCTGATCGGCTATGAAGATTTCCGGCACGGCCCGCGAACTGGATAGTTCGCGGGCCGTGTCGCTTGCGGGCCTAACGGATCGCGGGGACAATACCGCGCCCACGACTCCCCTGGATGGGCGGCGGTGCCGTTCGTGCACGCCGCGGCGCCCATCGTCTCGGTACGTGCGGCGGAGGATGCCGGAGATGTCACGTTGCCGCTGGATCGTGGGGAAGGCCGGACGGGGCCGGGTGGACCTGCTCGAGTCGCTGGAGCCGCGGCTGGTGCTGGCGGCGCCCACGGCGTTGGGATCGCTGCTGCACGCGGACGCCGCGGGCTCGGACCAGGCGGGCGGGGCGATCGCGGTGAGCGGGACGACGGCGGTGTACGGGGCGTGGCTGCACGACGAGGGCGGGGTGCTGAACACGGGCGGGGCGTACATCTTCGACTACGACGGGACGACCGGGGTGTGGTCGCAGACGCAGGAACTGGTGCCGACGCCGCGGGCGACGGACGACCGGTTCGGCAACGCGGTGGCGGTGGACGGGGACACGGTGGTGGTGGGGGCGGCGCTGGCGGACCCGGACGGGCTGAGCGCGGCGGGTGCGGCGTACGTGTTCGTGCGGTCGGGCGGGGTGTGGACGCAGCAGGCGGTGCTGACGGCGTCGGATCACGCGGCGGGAGACCGGTTTGGCGAGAGCGTGGCGGTGGTGGGGGACCTTGTCGTGGTCGGCGCGCACCGCGAGGAGCGGCCGGGCGGGTTTGACCAGGGCGCGGCGTACGTGTTTGCGCGCTCGGGCGGGACGTGGAGCGAGGTCACGAAGCTGATCGCGCCCGATGCGCTGGCGAGCGACTGGTTCGGGCGGAGCGTGGCGACGACGGGGCAGTGGATCGCGGTGGGTGCGGAGGCGGCGAACACGCCGGGCGGGGCGGACGCGGGCGCGGTGTACGTGTTCGAACTCGACGCGGGGACGTGGACGTTCCGGCAGAAGCTGCTGGCGTCGGACGGCGTGGCCGGTGCGCTGTTTGGCTCGAGCCTTGCGATCAACGGCACGTCGCTGGCGGTCGGGGCGGAGCGGCACCAGGTGTCGGGAGGCGCAGGGCAGACGGGCGCAGCGTACGTGTTCACGCTGAGCGGCTCGACGTGGAGCGAGCAGGCGCGGCTGGTGGCGCCCGACGGGGCGGCGGGTGATGCGCTGGGGTCGGCGGTGGCGCTCGTGGGGGACCGGCTGATCGTGGGCGCGGTGAGCGATGACGTGGACGGCGTGACCGACGCGGGGAGTGTGTACCTGTTCGAGCGGACCGCGGGAACGTGGTCGGCGGGGGAGCGATTTTTGGCGGGGACGCCGTCGGCAGGGGCCGCGGCGGGCGTGGCTGTGGCGATGGCGGGTGACAACGTGCTCGTCGGGGCGTCGTTTGCGGATACGACGGCGGGGACGGATTCGGGCGGGGCGTTCTCGTACTCGTTCAACCCGCCGGCTGGCGGCGGCGGCGGTGGCGGCGGCGGGGGGAGCGAAGGTGGCGGCGGTGGCGCGGGCGGGGGCGGGGGGAGCGAAGGTGGCGGTGGTGGGGCCGGTGGCGGCGGCGGCGGGAGTGAAGGCGGGGGTGGCGGTGGGAGCGAGGGTGGTGGTGGAAGCGAGGGCGGAGGCGGTGGCGGTGCTGGTGGTGGTGGTGGTGGTGGTGGTGGAAGCGAGGGTGGTGGCGGGGCCGGAGGCGGAGGGAGTGAAGGCGGTGGTGGTGGTGGCGCGGGTGGGGGCGGGAGCGAAGGCGGCGGAGGTGGTGGAGGGTCCGGCGGGGGTGGCAGCGGCGGCGAAGGTGGCAGCGGCGGCGAAGGTGGCGGCGGCGGCGGTGGCGGCGGGAGCGAGGAGAGCGGCCTGACGGTCCTGCTGCGCGGGGCGACGGTGGGCATGCCGTTCACGATCACGTCGGCGGACCTGCTGCACGTGTTCCCGGAGGACATCTCGTTCGACGGGCCGTACTCGGTGCGGGTCGAGTCGGTGGTGAGTGGGGAGGCGAGCTTCGGGCCCGCGCCCATGCTGCTGCCGACCGGGCAGACGTTCACGTGGACGGGGTCGCTGACGCTGCCGGGACTGGAGGACGCGTTCACGTACGTCGTGACGAACGGGTCGCTCACGACCGAGCCGGCGCTGGCGCGGGTGCGGCTGGCCCAAGGCGTGGCGACGACGGCGGGATCGACGTCGGACCTGAGCATCGGGGTGGACGAGGACGGGTCGTTCTTCATCGTCGCGACCGACGAGAACCAGCGGCCGGTGCTGCTGGTGCGCGAGCCGTCGATCGAGGATCGCTGGCGGGCCGTCGACCTGACGGCGCTGGGGCTGCCGGCGGTGACGGGGGACATCGCGGCGTGGGTGGGGCCGGACGGGCTTGGGTACGCCGCGATCGTGGCCGGGGAGTCGGTGTACCTGCTGAGCCAGATCGCGCAGACGCAGACGTTCGACGTGCGGAACCTGACGGGCGAGGTGGAGGGCGGCGGGCCGGTGCTCGTGGGGAAGGTGACGGTGCTGCGGGCCCAAGACGACGTGCACGGCCTGGCGACGGTGATCGCCGGGCGAAACGCGGCCGGGGACGTGGTGATCTACCGCACGCTCGCGGCCCGGGAGCAGGGCGGGTGGGCGTGGGGCACCGAAAACCTGTACGAGCAGCTTCGGGCCGGCGGGGCGACGGACCTGCCGGTGATCGTGAGCCCGCTGGCGAGCTACGTGACGAGCTGGAACGGCGTGAACATCGCCGGGCTGACGGCGGACGGTCACGTGTGGACGGTGTGGACCGGCGCGGGGCTGAGCGGGTGGGCGGTGAGCGACCTGTCGACGATCACGGGGGCGCCGCGGCTGGTGGGGGTGGTGTCGCCGTACTTGACGCCGTGGGGCGGGATCAACCTTGCGGGCACCGACGAGAGCGGGCGCGTGCTCGTGACGTGGTGGGTGCCGGAGCTGGGCGGGGAGTGGCGCAACGACGACCTGACGGGCCAGAGCGGGGGCCCGGCGCTGCAGACGGGGTCGACGACGAGCTACGTGACGAGCTGGGGCGGGCTGAACGTGATCGGGCGCGACGCGGACAGCCGCCTGGTGATCTACTGGTGGAGCCCGAGCGTGCGTGACGAGTTCGGGGAGGACAGGTGGCAGATCACGGTGCTGAGCGACTTCATCGCGGGAGCGCCCAAGCCGGCGAGCGAGCTGGCGGGCGGGAGCGCGGGGGACAGCATCTCGATCGCCGCGGCGACGCAGGCGGGGACGATCGGGCGGTATTACTGGTCGGTGGGGAGCGAGTGGGCGTTTGAGGATGTGAGCGAGGCGGTGCGGTAAGGGATCTCAGCGGCCCGGTGGCGCGCGAGGTGGCGGCTCGCGATCTTCGCGGTCATTCCTGGTCGAGGAGATCGAGATCGAAGGGGCCGTAGAGCACCGATCGAGGCTGAATGCCTGCGCTCTCACGCACGAAGAAGGAGCGCGGGCCCGCGTAGATAAGGAAGAAGCGCCTGCCGTCGGATGTTGCGGGTGTGTCCTTCGGGTGCAGCTCTCGAACGAATGGTGATCGGTTCGAGTCCGCGGTGGGCCCGTTCGGCTGCCACTGCCGGAGCTTCGTTCGCAGGTCGAGGGCGGCAAGCCGATCTGCGATCGCCTCTGTCTCGGCTTCGCTCCAAGCGGTGCTTCCTGTGGAACACGCGGCCAGAACCGTGCAGAGAGCGAGTGCACAGGCGATGCGGATCATGGGTACTCCTGGGCGCGTGCGGCGGGGTGATGGCGGTTGATCATGGTAACGCTGGACGGGGACGCCGAGAAGACGGGCGCGGAGGCCCGGCGCTTACGCTTCGGGTTCTTTGGGGAGCGAAGAACCTCCCTGACGGTTGGGGCTGGTTGCTGAGGGTGGGCGTGTCTTGAGGTACGGGCGCGGAGGCCCGGCGCTTACGCTTTGGGTTCTTTCAAAAGAGGACCGCCCGCGAGGCTTGGCTCGCGGGCGGTCGGAGTCTCCTGACGGTGGGCTGCCGTCAGGAACTGGAGAGATTCAGAGGCTGCAGCCGGAGAAGGGTCGGAGGCCGGCCTGCACTTCGAACCAGATGTTGATGAAGTCGGAGACGTCGGTGGAGTTGCTCACGCCGTTGCAGTTGATGTCGCCGTTGACGGTGCCGTTGGTCTGGTCGTCGAAGTAGGTGTTAACGAACTCGGAGACGTCGGTGGAGTTGACGACGCCGTCGCGGTTCCAGTCGGCGACACACTGACATTCGTCGGGGATGCCGTCGGGGTTGCCGCGGACGTAGTAGCCGCCGCCGTTGACGGGGGCGGTGGGGTCGAAGCAGTCGGAGGAGGAGCCCAGGGTGATGTCGACCGAGTCGCACACGCCGTTCTCGTTGCAGTCGACGTCGAGGCAGTCGAACTCGTAGGCGCCCATGTCGACGACCGGGGCTGCGCCCAGGCCGGTGTCGGGGGTCTCCGGGGCATCGACGCGGCGCGGGGCGAGGTCAAGGTCGAGCGGGAGCTGCTCGGTGGTGTTCGCGTTGTTGTTGAGGTCGTAGGTGTCGGCGGGGAGGGCCGGGTTGGAGCCCGCGTCGATGACCGGCGAGGCCGCGAGCGGGCGGAGGTCGTCGTCGAGGGTGCCCGCGGCGTTGTCGGCGCCGTTCGCGTCGGTGAAGAGCGGGTCGAGGGCGATGTTGCCCGAGCCCAGGGCGCTGGTGAGGTTCTGAATGTCGCAGTAGTCGGCGGCGATCGAGCCGCTGGACAGGGCCCGCACCTGGGCCTGCTCGGTGGCGCCCGAGCCGTCGGTGTTGCCCCACAGGATGGACGACGCGAGGGTGATCTGCGTGGCCAGGCCGGTGGTGTAGACGCCGCCGGTGGTCGCGGCGTGGTTGGCGGTGAAGGACGAGTTGGTGACGGTCACGAGCGAGGAGATGGTGTTGAAGACTGCGCCGCCGATGGCGGTCGCGGTGTTGCCGCTGAAGACGCAGTTGGTAAAGACCGAGTCGCTCGCGGCGGTGTTGTGGACGGCGCCGCCGGTGTTGGCGGTGTTGCCCAGGAAACGGCCGTTGACAACGTCGACGGCGGAGGTGACCGAGCGGATGGCGCCGCCGCCGTCGGTGGCGGTGTTGGCGAGGAAGGTGCAGCGGACGAAGGCGGGGGCGGAGTCTTCGGCGTAGACGGCGCCGCCGCGGAACGCGGCGTTGAGGGTGAAGAGGCAGTTGACGATCGTTGGGGAGCCCTTCTGGACGAGGAGACCGGCGCCGGTGCCGGAGGGGCCGGCGCTGCCGCGGGTGACGGTGAAGCCGTCGAGGATGGCGGTGGGGTCGACGCCGGAGCCGGTGACGACGTGGAAAGAGTTGTCGGTGTGAACGCCGACGGCGCCGATGTCACCGGAGAGGATGGTGACGTTGGCGGCGGGATCGCGCTGGGAGCGGAGGCTTTCGGTGGCGTTGAAGCCGCCGTAGATCGCGACGCCGGAGATGAGCTGGAAGGTGTCGGAGCGGTCGGCGGTGGCGCGGTCGGGCGTGTAGGTGCCCTGGGCGACCCAGATTTCGCCGGAGCCGACGCAGGCCATGGCGGCGAGGGCGTCCTGCAGATCGAGGAAGGCGTCGGCCCAGGACGAGCCGTTGTTGGCGCCGCCTGTGGCGTCTTTGTCGACGTAGAGCACGCCGGGGAGGTCAACGGTGACGGTCGCGGTGCAGGTGGCGGTGAGGCCGGCGTCGTCGGAGACGGTGAAGGTGACGGTGGTGGGGCCGGCGGGGAGGGTGGAGCCGGCGATCGGCGACTGGGTGACGACGAGCGTCGAGTCGCAGTTGTCCGACGCGCTGATGAGGCTGGTGAGGTCCGGCAGGACCGCGGTGCAGCCGGTGCCGGAGGCGACGAGCGTCAGCGGCGGGGCGCACAGAGAGATGCTCGGCGGGGTCTGGTCGGTGACGGTGAACGTTGTAGAGCAGGTTGCCATGAGGCCGGCGCCGTCGGTCACGGTGATGGTGATCGGGGTGACGCCCAGGCCGACGGGCGTGCCGGCGGCGGGGGACTGGGTGATGGAGGCGACCGAGCAGTTGTCGGCGGCGACGGTGCTGGCGGTGAAGTCGGGCACGAGGGCCGAGCAGGCGGCGTCGGCCGCGCCGGTCACGGGCGGGGCGCAGGTGGTGATCGTCGGCGGCGTGGTGTCGGTGACGGTGAAGTTGACGGAGCAGGCGGCGGGGTTGCCGGCGTCGTCGGTCGCGGTGACGGTGACGACGCTGGTGCCCAGGCCGACGAGCGTGCCGGCGGCGGGGACCTGGGTGACGGTGAGGGCGCCGTCGCAGTTGTCGGTGAAGGACGAGAGGGCCGTGAAGTCCGGGACCGGGGCCTGGCAGTTCGCGTCGGCTGACGCGGACTGATCGGCGGCGCACGCGACCAGCGACGGCGGGGTCTGGTCGGCGATGGTGAGCGTGGTGGCGCAGTCGGCGGTCAGGCCCGCGCCGTCGGTGACGGTGAGGGTGATGGTGTGCGCGCCCAGGCCCAGCACGGCGCCCGCGGGCGGCGACTGGGTGATGGACGCGATCGTGCAGTTGTCGCTGGCGACCACGCCGGCGGTGAAGTCGGGCACGACGCCGGTGCACGCCGGGCCGGCGGCGAGGGTCTGCGACGCGGCGCACACGCTGATCGAAGGCGGCGTGGCGTCGACGGCGGTGAAATTGGCGGTGCAGGCGACGGAGTTGCCGCGGCCGTCGTCGACGGTGAGGGTGATGACGTGGAGGCCCAGGGCGACGGGGGTGCCGGCGACGGGGGATTGGCTGACGTTGACGGCGCCGCAGTTGTCGCCGGCGGAGACGCTGGCAGTGAAGTCGGGGACGAGGGCAGTGCACCCGGCGTCGACGGGGGCGGACTGGTCGGGGGCGCAGGTGTTGATGACGGGGAGGGTGGTGTCGTCGACCGTGATGGTCTGGGAGCAGACGACGACGCCGCCGCAGGACCCGGTGATGGTGTAGGTGCGGATGATAAAGCCCTCGCCGTTGACGAGGGTGCCGGCATCGGACGCGGCGACGGTGTACGAGGATTCGGAGACGATGCCGCCGGCGGCGCTGAAGGAGGCTGGGTCAGTGGCGGCGGGGGGGAGGTCGGTCGCGCACTGGACGGAGATGCCGGCGGGGCAGGCGACAAGCAGGCCGCCGGACTGAGCGAAGATGACGGCGGCGGAGGGGCCGTTGGTGTCGTCGAGCAGGGCGTCTTCGATGTTGTCGCCGGAAGAAGCGCCGAAGGCGTTGTTCTGGGCGTAGAGGTCGGGGCCGCCCGCGGCGTTGGTGTTGGCGATGGCGAAGGGGGCGGCGTTGTCGAAGCCGTAGCCGGTGAGGGTGTTGTTGCCGGCGCTGGCGCCCAGGCCGGTGACGTCGGCGGCGGCGCAGTTGCCGGCGTCGATCACGGCGCCGGTCTGGGCCGAGATGCCGGCGGAGAGGTTCCCGCTGAGGGCGGTGTCTTCGATGCGGGCGCGGGCGCCGTCCGCGGCGGCGATGCCGGTGCCGTTGCCGGTGAAGGAGGAACCGGCGTCGGAGACGAAGGCCGCGAGCGGGCCGGTGGCCAGGGCGCCGTTGGACGCCGGGGAGCCGGTCTGGGTGACGCCCAGGGCGTCAACGCGTACGGGGGCGGTGCCGGTGGGGACGACGTCCTGCACGTAGATGCCCAGGACACCGGGGTTGGTGATGGTGAGCCCGCTGAGGATGTGGTGGGTGGAGCCGCCGGCGCCGAAGTCGGGGTCGGCGTTGTAGGCCCAGACGGCGTAGTCGCAGTCGGCGACCGTGCCGGCGGAGATGGTGATGGGGGCGTTCGTCGGGTTGTTCCAGAGCAGGTAGCCGACCGCGCTGGACGTGATGACGTTGTTGGCGATCGTGACGGGCACGGCGCCGTAGATGCTGCTGATGAAGACGCCGATGTTGTCCAGGGCGGAGACGGAGGAGTCGGTGACGGTGTTGTCGGCGATGGTCCAGCCGGAGGCGTCGGCGTAGTGCAGGTTGTGCCAGATGCCCACCAGCTCGGAGGAGAGGCTGTTGCCGCTGATGCTCGCGGGCAGGCCGGGGTTGGGACGGGTGTTGTTGCCGGTCTGCACGCCGATGCGGACGTCGGAGAACTCGTTGTCGTCGATGGCGGCGTAGGTGTCGTTGTAGAGCAGCACCGCGACGCGGTTGTACGGGCCGCCGGGGCTCAGGGTGTTCTCACCCTGCACGTTGTCGATCCAGTTGCAGGTGAGGGCGTTGTCGTCGGAGACGGGGTTGGCGCCGTCGTTGTAGAGGTTGACCGCGACGTCGTTGGCGGCGCGGAGGATGTTGTTCGCGAGGGTGATGTCGCGGACGTAGATGAAGGGGAACGTGCCGGGGTCGTCGAACGAGCCGTTGGCGACGAGGTTGTCGGTGTCGCTGTCGGCGGCGCCGACGAATTGGCCGCTCACGAGGGCGGGGTTGTCGGCGTCGAGAGTGAAGCCGTCGATGGTGAGGCCCTCGGCGGTGACGTAGATCAGCGGGGTGTCGAGCGTTGGGTCGGGCGCGCCGGGGACGAGGACCGCCTCGGGATCGCGAGTGGCCGCTGAGTCGGTGCAGACGCCGGCGTTGGGACCGGAGAAGGTGATGTTGGCCTTGGTGACGATCAGGTTGTCGGCGTACTCGCCGGGCTCGGCGTAGATGGTGCCGGCGCCGGCGACGGCGTCGTGGGCCTCCTGGACGCGCCCGGTCGTGCCGGTCTGGGCGAGGCGGGGCGACATCCAGAGGGCGGAGAGGTCGGGCTGGAAGCCGCAGGCGCCGCCGGTGTCGGTGTCGAGCGCGAGGAAGGGGGTGAAGTCGATGTTTGCGGCGCCGACGCCGGCGATGGTGGGGGCGCCGCCGGGGGGAACCGCGGTGCCGCCGTAGGCGACGGGGATGAGCGCGGCGTAGCCGGGCTCGGAGGTGTTGACGGGGGAGACGGTGATCGAGGTGGTGCCGAAGGCGTTGCGCGAGAAGTCCTTGAGGTCGGCGGTGGTCATGCGGTCCTGGATCTGGGCGTACCAGTTGCCGCTGATGTCGTTCTCGCTGATGACGGTGCCGGCGGCGCCCTGCGGGGCCGGGTCGAGGTTGAGGAACAGGACGCCGACGGTCCAGTTGTTGGTGATGAAGTTGTGGGTGATGGAGCAGTTGTCGGTGGTGTTGCGCAGGAGCACGCCCGTGCGGTTGAAGTCGATGACGCACTGCGTGATGGCGATGCCGCTGGAGTTGTTGATGTCGACGCCGGTGCGGTTGCCGGTGATGACGCAGCACGAGACGGTGCAGTCCGACGGGCCGAGCACGGCGACGCCGGCGGTGTTGAGCGTCGGGTCGTTCCACTGCGCGAGGGTGTTGCCCTGGCGGGTGATGGTGAACTCGGAGATGGTGACGAGCGGGGCCCCGAGGCGGACGGTGGCGGAGTCGCCGCCGGGCACGCCCTGGATGGTGGTCAGTTCGGCGTCCGCACCGAGGACCGAGACGCCCGGCTTGTGGATGTTCACGTCCTCGGCGTACAGGCCTTGGGCGACGTTGACGTTGCCGCCCGCGGCCACGTTGTCGATGCCGCCCTGGATCGTCGCGAACGCCTCGCAGCCGATCGTGAACGAGCCGACGCCGCCGACGTACGGGAACGTGACGACCGTGCCGTCGGGCAGGCCGACGTAGTTGTCGTCGACGTACGTGACGGCCTGGAGGCCGCCGCCGGTGACGGTGATGTTCGCGGTGCAGGTCGCGGGGTTGCCCGCGCCGTCGGTCACGGTGAAGGTGACGAGGTTGACGCCGACGCCGATGAGCGTGCCGGGGGCGGGGCTCTGGATGACGACGAGCGAGCCCGACGGCGTGCAGTCGTCCGCCGCCGACACGTCGCCGGTGTAGTCCGGGAGGCTCACGAAGCAGCCGCTGCCGGCCGAGAGCGTCTGGTCGCCGGCGCACACCGAGATGGTCGGGGCGGTCGTGTCGCTCACGGTGAAGTTCGCGGTGCAGGTCGACGTGAGGCCGGCGCCGTCGGTCGCCGTGATCGTGACCACGGTGATGCCCGGGCCGACGGGCGTGCCCGCGGCCGGGGACTGCGTGACGGTCACCGATCCGCACGCGTCGACGGCGGCGGTCGAGCCGGTGAAGTCGGGCACCAGCGCGGTGCAGCCGGGCCCGGCGGACGCGGACTGGTCCGACGCGCACGAAGAGATGACCGGCGGGGTCACGTCCGTGACCGTGAAGTTCGCGGTGCAGTCGCTCGTGTTGCCGCCGATGTCGGTGACGGTCACGGTGACGATCGTGACGCCGGGGCCGACGAGCGTGCCCGCGGCCGGGCTCTGGGTGACGCTCACGACGCCGCAGTCGTCGCCGACGCTCGCGCCCGCGGTGAAGTCGGGAACGGGCGTCTCGCAGTTCGCCGGGGCGCTCGCGAACTGATCAGGGCCGCACAGGATGGTCGGGAGCGAGGTGTCGCCGACGTTGACGGCGACCACGCTGCTCGACACGTCGCCGCAGGCGTTGGTGGCGACCACGACGTAGGTGCCGCTCTGGGCGGCGGAGGCGGGGTTGATCGTGAGGGTGTCGGTGGCGGTGCCGCTGTAGGCGCCGCCGTCGGCGATCGGCAAGCCGTCGAGGAGCCATTGGAACGTGATCGGTCCCTGGCCGGCGGCGGAGGAGGTGAGCACGACGGTCGAGCCGGGGCAGAAGGTTCCCCCGACGGGCTGCGCGATGAAGTACGCGTCGGTGAAGGTCACGTCGCCGACGGAGGGGTTGTCGTTTAAATCAAAGACGCAGGCTTCCTTCTGCGCGAGCGTGGTCGCGCCCGTGAAGACGGTGGAGCAGTCGGCGGCGGCCCCGCCGACGAAGAAGTTGCCCAGCCCGACGTACCCGGTGCCCTGGCACGGGAAGACGGTGTCGTTGAGCGGGAGCGGGGCGGCGCCGGCGTGGGCGAGCACCATGCCGCCGACGCTGAAGCCGGTGAACGGCGGGTTCAGGTTCGTGACGCCCGACAGGTCAACGTTGCTCAGGGTGAGGTCGTCGACGTCGGCGTAGATGTGCACGAACAGGGCGGCGCGGTCGGCCGTGCCGTCGATGTCCAGGCCGTTGATGCTGACCACGCCCATGGGCAGCCACGTGCCGGGGGCGACGTCGCTGCCGGCGCCGCGGAACTGCACGGGGAAGCGGCCGGTGGTGTCGATGGTGACGTTGGTGATCGCGGCGTCGCCGTTGAACTGGAAGAACGACAGGTCGCCCGAGCCCTGGAAGGCGGGGCTGCTCTGGCCGTTGGCCGCCAGGTAGGTGTTGGAGACGGTGATGTCGGTGGGGGTGAAGGTGCCCGCGGCGTTGCCGTGGACGCTCACGCCGTTGAAGTCGTTGTTCTTGATGGTCGAGGCTTCGATATCGAGGCCGCTGAAGGCGGCGAAAGCGTCGGCGACGTGCACGCCCCGGAAGTTGCCGCAGAGGTTGGCGCCGGTGATCTCGGCGGTGGTGATGGTGCCGCCGGTGGATTCGAAGACGATGCCGGGGCCGTCGTTGTCGACGACGGTGAGGCCGTCGAAGCGGAAGAACTCGCGCGTGGCCCCGGTCGCGGCGACGACGCGGACGCCGGACGCGGTCGAGTCGCTCGCGCCGGTGGCGCCGGTGACGCGCATCGCTGACAGCCGCAGCGGGTTGGCGCTGTCGGCGCCGCCGATGTCGTTGATCGTGAACACGGGCTGGCCCGCGGCGGCCGCGGTGACGACCGTCTGCGAGGATGGATCGGCCGCGGCGTCGCAGTCGCCGGCGCCGGCGCCGTTGATTTCGAGGTGCCGCGTAACGATCACGTTCTCGCTGTACAGGCCCGGGCCGACATCGACGACGCCGGCCTGGCCGAGGCCGACCGCGACCTCGTCGTGGCCTTCCTGGATGCGGGTGACCGCGCCGGACTGGGCCAGTTCGCTGGTGACGGTCAGGCCCTGCCGGTCGCCCTGGAAGCCGAAGGTGCCGAAGCCGGTGGAGACGTCGGTGTCGGTCCCGGCCGAGAGCATCGGCGTGATGTCGAAGTTCGCGGCCGCGGCGCCCTTGACGTCGGGCTGGCCGCCCGGAGCCGTGGCCGAGCCGCCGAAGGCGACGGGGATCTGGCTGGCGTAGCCGGGCTCGCCGCCGGAGACGGGCGAGATGACCGGGGTGGTCGTGCCGAGCCAGTTGAGGCCGAAGTTCTTGAGGTTCGTGCCGGGGGCGGGGAGCGAGCCGCCGGCCTGGCGGTCCTCGATCTGGCCGTACCAGTTGCCGGAGATGTCGTTGTTGAACACGGTCCCGTTGAACGACTGCGGGGGAGAGTTCGAGCCGCCCGAGCCGTCGAGCAGGAGCACGCCGACGGTCCAGTTGTCGGTGATGGCGTTCTCGGTGATCGTGGTCGCGTCGGTGGTGTTCCGAAGGATCAGGCCGGTGCGGTTGAAGTCGATGACGTTGTTGCGGACGGTGTGGCCGCCGGTGTTGTTGAGGTCGATGCCGGTGCGGTTGCCGGTGATGACGTTGTCGCGGATGATCGCGCCGGTGACGCCGAGGCCCTGGATGGCGATGCCGGCGGTGTTGAGGCCGGGGTTGGTCCAGTCGGTGGGGTTGTTGCCGTTGCGGGTGATGGTGAACCCGGCGACCGTGACGTTGCTGCCGGTGATGCGGACGGTGGCGCTGTCGCCGCCGATGACGCCGCGGATGACGGTCGACCCGGCCCCGGCCCCCAGCAGGTTCGTGCCCGAGAGCGAAATGGTGAGGTCGGTGTCGTAGGTGCCCGCGGCCACGTAGACCGTGCTCGCGACGACCGCGTCCAGTCCGGCCTGAATGTTCGCGAACGCGTCGCAGCCGATCACGTACGAGCCGGTGCCGCCGGTGTACGGCCAGGTGACGATCGTGCCGCTGGGCAGGCCGGTGTAGTCGTCGTCGACGTACGCCGTGGTGGGGGGCGTGCAGGTGCTGACCGTCACCGTGGTGGTGCAGGTCGAGGTGTTGCCGCACTCGTCGACGGCGGTGAAGGTGACGACGGTGACGCCGGCGGGGAACAGGCCGCTGGCGTCGGGGCCGTTGGCGTTGAAGTCGTTGGTGATGACGGGGGAAGCGGTGCAGACGTCGCTGGCGGTCGCGAGGGCGAGGGTGATGTTGGCGGGGGCGCTGGGCACGATCACCGAGACGCTCGGCGGGCAGGTGAGGATGGGCCCGGAGGCGTCCAGGCTCGTGGTGTACTGCACGGACGCCGTGTTGCCGTTGCCGTCGTCGCCGGTGACGGTGACCGTGGCGGGGCACAGGCCGCTGGTGGTGGCGGTGAAGGTGACCACGCCCAGGCAGTTGTCGCTGGCGCCGGTGGCGGCGATGGCGGCGGCCTCGGCGGCCGAGGCGCTGGGATAGCAGGCGTTGATCGAACCCGCGGTCAGGACCGGGTCGGTGACGTCGTCGAGGACGACGTTCTGGGTCTGGGTGCTGACGTTGCCGTTGCCGTCGTCGTAGGTCCAGGTGACGACGTGCAGGCCCTGGCCGGAGAAGGATGTGGCGCTGGGCGTGCCGGTGATGGTGCCCGCGCAGGCGTCGGTGGCGGTGGGGGCGGGGCCCGAGAGTGTGACGGCGCACTCGCCGGTCAGGGTCGGCAGGCTCGCCAGGTCGGGAACGGGAGCGAGCGTATCGCTCACCGACAGCACGGCGGGCGAACTGGTCGCGCTGCCGCAGGTGCCGGTGATCTGGACGGTGTAGCTGCCGGCGTCGGCGGGCGTGGCCGCGGCGACCGCGTACGTCGGGCTGTTCGTGCCGACGGGGGTCGCCCCGCGGAACCACTGGTACGTGAACGGCCCGGTGCCCCCGGCGACGACGGTGAACGTGAAGAGGCTGCCCGGGCACACGCTGCCGCCGGTGGGGTTGGTGACGACGGACGCGGTGGGATTCACGACGAGACCGACGGCCGAGCTGGTGGCGCTGCCGCAGGCTCCGGTAACCTGGACGGTGTAACTGCCGGCGTCGGCGGGCGTGGCCGCGGCGATCGCGTACGTGGGGCTGTTGCTCCCGACGGGGGTGACGCCACGGAACCACTGGTAGGAGAACGGCCCGGTGCCGCCGGCGACGACGGTGAAGCTGAAGGGGCTGCCTTCGCACACGCTGCCGCCGGCGGGGTTGGTGGCGATGGACGCGGGCTGGTTGACCGCGAGGCTGACGGGCGTGCTGGTCACAATCGGGCCGCACGAGCCGAGCACCTGGACGGTGTAGCTGCCGGCGTCGGCGCCGGTGGCGCCGGTGATGGTGAGGGTCGGGCTGTCGTTGCCCAGCGAGGTCGCGCCGCGGAACCACTCGTACAGGAACGGCCCGGTGCCGCCGGGGACAACGGTGAACACGAAGTTCTGGCCCTCGCACACGCTTCCGCCGGTGGGGTTGGTGGCGATGCTGGTGACCGGGTTGACGGTGAGGGCCGCGGCGGCGCTGATCGCCGTGCCGCAGTCGTTGGTGACGATGCAGTCGAAACTCCCGGCGTCGAGCGTATCCGGGCCGGTGATGGTGAGCGTGGGGGTGTTCACGCCGGAGTAGATCCCGCCGTCGCTCAGCGGGGTGGAGTTGCGGCGCCACTGGTACGTCGGGGCCGGGCTTCCGGACGTGGCGACCGTGAAGCTCGTCGAGCCGCCCGCGCACACGGTCGCGGGGGAGGGAGCGGTGGTGATGCTGGGGGGGGTGCAGGGGGGCGGCAGGACGAAGCGGGCGAAGTTCTCGAAGTTGCCGAAGACCGTGGTGCTGCCGCTGCCCGGATTACTGCCCGAGTTGATCGCGGGCGAGGGCGGGATCGTCTCGTTCGAGAGGAAGCCGGTTGTCGAACCGTAAGCGACGAAGAAGTCGATGCTCTGTCCGGGGGAGAGGTTGAGCGAAGCCAGTGGCACGCTCAGTTCGCGGATGACGTCGGCGGTACCCGCGTTTGTCGGCGCGACGGTGGAGGTTCCGATGAAGGTGTGGTTGCCGTTGGCCGCGAGTTGATACACATAGGCGTCGGCGTTCACACCGGGGTCAGGCCAGAACGTGATCGCAAAGTCGGGCAGAATGGAGAAGATGTCGCTTGCGCTGCTGGCGAGGTTGGATGTCACGTATCGGTCGAGCGTTGCGCCATCGTTCATGGACGTATCGCCTTGTCCCGCACCGCATCCGGAGGTGTCGAGGTACACGACGATGACGTCGTTGACGACGTTGCCCGGGTCGATCGCCAGGTACAGATTGGTTTGGTCGGCATCGACGTAGAGCGTGCCCGCGCCGATGGTGCCGCCGAAGCCGTTCCCGGCCCCGGTGTACGAGTACGCGCCCGAGCCGTACTCCGTACCGCTGATGGCGCCGTCGACTGTGACCGACGAATATGTAGTGTCGGTCCGCGTGACGCTCGGGGCCGTCGAGTTTACCGTGATGGTGCCAGAGGGAAGAGTTCCTGACGACGAGAGATTCCAGTAACCGCCGAACGCGATTGCGGTGAGCCACTGAACGGGATTGCCCGAAGCCAGCGGAGCGGCGAGTCCCGTCGTGCGGAACCCCATGAAATTCTGGCCGGCACCCCCGTGGTTGAACGTCAGGGCGTAAAGAAACGTTGTCAGGCCAGGGGGAACGTTGCCTGTATTCGAACTACTTGCATTCTCAAACCCGTTGGTGTCGTCGAGCACGAACAGGTGCACAGCGGGAGCAAACAGCGGGTTGCTCGCCGGAGCTTGGAAGGCGTAGACCTGATCGCCCGACGTGCTGATGTCAAGGCGAGCAAAGACGCCGGAACTCACTCCGGGAATCGCACCCGAGAAGGTCCACGTGAAGTTCGGGTTGGAGGTGTCGTTCGTGCTGATGATCGTGCCCGCCGCGATCGCATTCGCGGCTGTCCACTTGCACAACTGCTCATTGCCATCGCCATCAACTGCACTGGCACCACGGAACTGCGAACCGGTCCACCCGTTGTCGGTGAAGTAAATGACCGTGCCCGTCGGGATGTTCCGCAGCGCGACAAACGCAAACGCGTCTGGCGAGCCGTTGTCCACCCAGCCGACCAGCGCGATGTCACCCGGGCACAGCGCCGGGCTCGTCTGGGCCCGCGCCTCGCCCGCCCCCAGCCCCAGCCCGATCGCCATCGCCGCCGCGGCCGCGAGCGTCCTCACGCGCCGAACCAGCCCACGCACCCGGCCGACGCCCGGCTCAGCCGGATGGATCGGACACATCGAAGCCTTGATCGTCATCTTGCACCGAGCGGGCAGCGGCGTCGCCATGGGCAGTCTCCCGGGCGTGGCGACGGCGACCCCACGAGTCGTCGCCGCCGCCACGGCCCGATTGGCCGGGTCCGTGCACCGGGCACCGGGCCCGAGCGCTCGAACCGTTTCTCGCAATCACTGCACGCCCGCGCTGTCACACGCGGCCGCACGCACATCCAACCCTCCCCGCCCGGTCTCCGCCCCGCCCTCCTCTCGAGACAGCGCACAGAATGCCCCCGCGACGAACCGCGGTGGGCTCGCACCGTTCGCGTGAACGGCACATCAGATTGTCGAGATCACGCGCGCTCGGCACGGCCGTGGAGCCCTGCTCGGCGATCTCCGCTCAGTGCGGGGTATGCGGCGGAATCGCCGATGCCCTGCCGAGCTCTTCCCTGTCCGCCGGGCTGCACCCACGCGCCACGAGGCGCTGTCAGCGCGCGGCCGTCCGGCGGCCCATGTGGCCGCGCGGGTTCGGGTCAAGATACCGACCTGCAAACAATTTGCAAGTGGGACACACCAGCGCCGTCGGTTTTAACCCGAGGTGCACGTTGCCCGCCCTTGGCCCCGACCCGCAGCGGCTCGGCGCGTGCTCGGGTGAGAAGATGGAGAATCCCGTTGTCGCAAAACGAACACGGCCGACCGGGTCTCCGGTCGGCCGAGCGGGTCGTCGAAAGCGGGCGAAGGGACTCGAACCCTCGACTTTCACGTTGGCAACGTGACGCTCTACCACTGAGCTACGCCCGCATGGCGTACCCGGTCGCCAAGATCGGCCCCGGGGTGGGAAGTATCGGTATGCCGCCCGTCCGGGTCAAGCGGGGGAACCGGTCTGTCTTTCAGGTCGCCGCCCACCGCTTCCAGGCGCTTTGCGGGCGTCCGGCCGGGCGGGTTACCTGGACGGTGCGGCCGCGGGTTCCGGCGCCCGAACCGGGGCCGCCGAGGCTGTCTTGGCCGCCAGGGCGTCGTCCACCGCCTGCACTACCTGCCCGACCGTGTACGCGTTCGCCCGGAACACAGGCTTGGGCTCCCCGGGCTTGTAGATCAGCAGCAGCGGGATGCCATTCGCCCCGACCTCGCGGACCAGTTGGTGCCCGGGCGCGGACGTGCGCGTCAGGTCCGCGATCAGGCGGGTGACCCCCGGGCGCGTCGTCGCCGCTTCGACCGGCTTCTTCGACAGCACCGTGCTCTTGAGCGTCTTGCAGTTGAGGCACCACTCGGCGGTGAAGTCGACGACGACCACGTCGCCGCGGGCCCGGGCCTGGTCAAAGGCCTCGCGCGAATAGGCCGGCCACTCGACCAGGTTGATGAGCTGCACGGCCATGTAAATCGGGGCGCCGGCGAAGATGACCGCCGCGAGCGTCGCGCCCAGGCGCTTGCCCGGCGAGCGGGTGATGCCGAAGGCCTTGACGATGAGCCACAGGCCGGTGAACAGCGAGATTCCCGCGATGAGGTACCAGTGCAGCTTCTTGGGGTACGCGTCGGTCACGCCCGCGAGTCCCGAGCCAAGGAAGTAGATCGCGATCGCGACCATGAAGCCCGCCATCACCTGCTTCACCAGTTCGCTCGCCGGCCCGGTCCGCGGGATCCGGTTGATCCACGACGGCTTGGCCGACAGCACCAGGTACGGCAGCGCCATCCCCACACCGATCCCCAGGAACACCGCCAGCACGATGTGCGTCGGCTGCGCCAGCGCCCAGCCCGACACCGCCCCCGCGAACGGCGCCACGCACGGCAGCGCCAGGATCACCGTGAACACCCCGAAGATGAACGACCCGCCCGCCGAGTCCGTCGTCGGATTCACCATGTACACCGACTGCGGCAGGTTCACCACGAACAGCCCGAGCATCCCCAACCCCATCACGCCGATGAGCAGGCCGATGCCCACGTTGAACCACCAGTGCGTGTACAACTGGTTGGTCGCCACGCCCAGGCCCGCCGCGATCAGCCCCACCGCCAGCCACGCCGCGATCACCCCCGCCGACGCCACGCACCCCAGGAAAAAGCACCGCTTGGGGTTCCCCGCCGACTTGGACAGGCTCAGGATCTTGATCGGGATCACCGGCAGCACGCACGGCATCAGGTTCAAGAGGAACCCGCCCAACACCGCCAGGCCGATGATGATCGCCAGGCCGCTGAGACTCCCGGCATCGATCGTCCAGTTCACGCCCACGTCGTTGATCTTGAGTGCGCCGGGTTTGTCGCCGGCTCCGCTCGCCGGGGCTGCACCGCCGCTCGCGCCCGACGTCCCGGGGCCGGGTGCGGGTGGCCCGGCGAGCTTGCCCGCGTCGAACGCCGTGAACAGCCCAGCCTCGGTCGGCGCCGGGGTCTCGGCGCTGCCCGCGGGGAGGATCGTCACCGACACGTCCAGGGCCACGTCCGTTGGAAATGCGCAGATGGTCTCGTTGCACGACTGGTAAAACAGGTTCAGCGGGATGATCGCCGGCCCCGCCGGGGCGGTGGGTGCGATCGCCACCCGCGCGAACAGCACCGCGACCCCCGAGTACGTCGGGGCCGTGATCGACGGTCCGCCGCTCGGGTTGGCCACCTTCTCGTCGTGCGGCGTCGGCCACTGCACGCCGTCGAGCTTCACCCACGCCGGGACCGGGTCGCGCGCCGTGAGCTCGGTGGAGAGCACGTCGTCCACGCCGGCGGGCATCTTCGTGCCCGCCACGGGCCAGGAGTGCCACCCCGCCTGGTGGGTCATCTCGATCGCCACGATGAGCGATCCGCCGGCCTTCACGCTCGCGAACTGCGGCACCGCCCGGACCGAGACGTTTTCGGTCATTCCCTCGGGCTGGGCCGCGGCCGGGCTGGCCGAGCCCATAAGCCCGATAACCGCGGCGAGCCATCCGACGATTCCGAGAGTCCACCTGTTCAAGCGGTTGTCCTCTATCCAGCCCTTCCCCCGCTGAATCATCCCCGGGCGGTTCCCCGGCCGGCCCCGGGCGCTCGCCCGCAGCGCAATTGGATGACGGTATCCAGTCATCGGGCGGCGAAACGCGGGCGTCCCGTGCGCCGATGGAGGGGAGGGCGGCCCACGGCCGATGGCTAGCGGCTGCCCGACCCCCTGGGAACTCCTGCCGGGAACTCCCCGGAAACCCGTCCCCGGCCGGTTCGGCCACGGAGCGACGCGCCACCATGCCCGACGTGCTCGACCAATCTGAAATCGATGCGCTGCTCGCGTCGGTCGAGACCCGCGAGCCCGAGGCTCCCAAGCCCCAGCAGGAGATCTTCAGCCGCTCGCGCCGCGACGCCTCGCACGTCGAGGTCCGCCCGTACGACTTCAAGCGCCCCGAACGCGTCAGCAAGGACCAGATGCGGTCGCTCCAGACCCTGCACGAGGGTTTCGCCCGCAACTTCGGCGTCGCGCTCTCGGGCTTCCTGCGCACGATCGTCGAGGTCAAGGTCGCGGCGTGCGAGCAGCTCACCTACGCCGAGTTCGTCAGCGGCCTGCCCAACCCCACGAGCTTCAACCTGCTCACCGCCGCCCCGCTGGAGGGCCAGATCTGCCTGGAGATCAGCCCCCTGATCATCTACCCGATCATCGACCGCCTGCTCGGCGGCAGCAGCCAGGACCTGTTCATCCCGCAGCGCCCGCTCACGGCGATCGAGGGGCGGCTTATCAGCAAAGTCACGTCCCGCGGCCTCACCGCCCTGGCCGAGGCGTGGTCGAGCGTCAAGGCCCTCACGTTCGAGATCACCGCGAGCGAGAGCAACCCGCAGCTCGTGCAGATCGTGCCCCCCAACGAGGTCGTCGTCGTGATCGGCTTCGAGATCAAGATGGGCAACCGAGCCGGCACGATGAACCTGTGCATCCCGTACAACGTCATCGAGCCGGTCATGGAGTCGCTCTCGGCCCAGAGCTGGTTCAGCGCCTCGCGTGGGGCCGCGAACGCCGACCACCAGCGCCGCGTCACCACGACGCTGGCACGGGCGCCGCTGGAGGTGACGGCCGTGCTCGCCGAGACGACCATGACCCTCAGCGACGTGGCGAACCTGGCAGTGGGCGACCTCATCGTCACCGAACGGCTGGCGAGCAGCCCGATCGTGGTGTCGGTCGAGGGCGAGCGGACCCACGTGGCGGAACTGGGCCAGCACCGCGGGGCACGGGCCATCCGCATCGTGCGTGAGATCGCCAAGGGTGAGCGGGTCTAGGCCGCACGCGTACCATCCCCTGCCGGGCGTGTGGCTGCTCAGCCCGGCGCGACCATGGACCACTACCAGACGCTGGGAGTTCCACGGGACGCCTCCCCCGAGGCGATCCGCGAGGCGTTCCGTCGGCTGACCCGCCGGCACCACCCTGATACCGCGCCGGGGGCAACCGACAGGGACCGGGCCGACCGCTTCGAGGCCGTCAAAAAGGCGTACGACGTGCTCCGCGACGCCGACTCGCGGGCCCGGTACGACGAGTCCTTGCAGGCCGGCGAGCGCGGGCCCCAGCCGCACTTCACCTGGACGAACATTGCCCATCCTCGCGCTGGGCGTCCGCGCCGGGCCGCGCCCGAGCGGCCCGATCTGGACGCCATGATCGACGCCTATTTCGGGCGATGGAGCGACTCCGGGTAATTCACGCCGCGCACCATGGCCCGGTTGACATCCGGCTGGGGCGGTGCCACCCTTTCGAACCGGGCGGCAGGACGCTGCCCGCGTGCCCCACGACCGGGCCCAACGGCCGAACCTGCGGGCATTGACGCCCGACCGCCAACCGGGACACGAGCGTGCTCAAGCGCCAACATCAACTGTTCACCGCGTTGCTCGTCGTGACCGATGCTCTGGTGATCGCCGCGGCGACGCTGGTGGCGTTCCTCGTCGCCCTGTGGATGATCCCCGGCTCGTGGCGTCCGCAGCAGTGGGAGAGCTGGCTCAAGGAACCGCTGCTGTTCTATACGGTTCCGCTGGGGATCGTGGCCTTGTGGTATTGCGGGATGTACCGCCCGCGCCGCGACCGCTCGCTGTACAACGAAGCGTTGATGACCGTCCGGGCCGCGGTCGCCGTGGTGCTGACGCTGCTGCCGGCGTTGTACCTGTTCACCAACGTGCTGTCGTCGCCCCGCCCCGGGTCGGTGCACGTGCTGAGGATGTCGCTCGACTTCGTGCGCCTGCAGATGCTGCTGCTGGTGGCGTCGCTCGCGGTGCTGCTGACGGTGCACCGGCTCAGCTTCCGCACGCTGGTCCGCTGGCTCCGCCGGCGCGGCTTCAACCAGCGGCACGTCGCGGTCATCGGCGTCGGCAGGCTCGGCCAGGTCGTCACCCGCACCCTCGAACGCAACAGCTGGACCGGCATCCGCGTCGCCTACTTCCTCAGCCACCAGGACAGCACCCGTCGCGGCGAATGCCTCGGGCGCCCGGTCCGCGGCGGGCTCGACGCGCTCGAAGAGGCCCTCGAGGCCCATCCCGTCGACGCGGTCTACGTCGCGCTGCCCGTGGCCCGTTCGAACCTGCTGGGCGAGGTGCTGAGCCGGCTTGAGCGCTTCAGCACCGACGTGAGGGTCGTTCCCGACCTGAACCCGCGGTACCTGCCTCAGAACATGGCCGTGAGCGAGCTCGACGGCATGCCGATCCTCAGCTATCGCGAGTGCCCGACCCAGGGCGTAGGCGGGGTCGTCAAGCGCGGGCTCGACATCGCCGGGTCGCTCGCGGCCCTGGCGCTCTTCTCGCCGATCATGCTGCTGGCGGCCCTGTTCGTCCGTCTGAGCGGGCCGGGGCCGGTGATCTTCACGCAGAAGCGTGTCAGCCTGGGCGGGCAGGAATTCGAGATCTACAAGTTCCGCACCATGCACCACGTCGAGGACGAGGCCCTGGCCGCGGCCGTCGCGATGCGGACGAGCAACGGCTGGACCGAGCGCGACGACCCGCGGATCACGCCGATCGGCCGGCTGCTGCGGCGCACGAGCCTGGACGAACTTCCGCAGCTGTTCAACGTGGTGCGAGGGGACATGTCGCTGGTGGGGCCGCGCCCGGAGCGGCCGGAACTCATCGTCCGGTTCCGCGAGGACTGGCGCGGCTACATGCTCCGCCAGCACGTCAAGGCGGGGATCACCGGCTGGGCCCAGGTCAACGGCCTGCGCGGGCAGACGTCGCTGCGCAAGCGCCTGCAGTACGACCTGTTCTACATCCGCCACTGGTCGGTCACCTTCGACATCAAGATCCTGCTCATGACCGTCTTCCGCGGGTTCGTGCACAAGAACGCGCACTAGGGCCCGCCCGGCTCGGTCGGTTTCCGGCTGTCATGAACCCGGTCGCTGCCCGTCTGAGCGCCGACTCACGGGTGCTTCATGCGCGTCTCAGTGCGCTGGTGCACAGTCTGTCGCCGCCCCGTCATGGCGGGCGTACCAGGAGTGCAACCCGTGAAGATGGACAACCTTCGAGACCTGCTGATCGACGAGCTCAAGGACCTGTACAACGCCGAGAAGCAGCTCACCAAGGCCCTGCCCAGGATGGCCAAGGCCGCGGGCTCGCCCAAGCTGCGCGACGCCTTCGTCGACCACCTCGAGGTCACCGAGGGCCAGATCGAGCGGCTCGAGAAGATCTTCGCCGAGCTCGACATGCCGGCCAAGAGCAAGCCGTGCCACGCGATGAAGGGCATCATCGAGGAGGGCAAGGAAGTCCTGGACATGAAGAAGGAGGCCCACCCGGCGGTGCTGGACGCGGCCCTGGTCGCCGCGGCCCAGAAGGTCGAGCACTACGAGATCTCCTCGTACGGCTCGTGCCGGGCCCACGCCGAGGCCCTGGGGCTCAAGAAGGTCGCCCAATTGCTCCAGCAGACGCTTGACGAGGAGAGCGAGGCCAACGAGCTGCTGAATACGATCGCCGAGTCCGGCCTGAACGCCGCGGCCGCCGGGGCCGAGGAAGAGGAGAAGGCCGAAACCGAGTGACGAGGTGGCGACGCATGACGACGGCCCAGGTGCTGCTGCTCGTCGGCGTGATCCTGCTGGTCGACCTGGTCGTCGTCAGCGCGGTGTTCCAACTGTCGGCTCAGATCTTCAACAGCCTGGGCAAGGGATGCACGCTGGTCGAGCCGCGCGCGTGCGCGGTCCGCAGGGACTTCCAGACCATCAAGGTCGGGATGTTCAACTACGGCGCGTGCGTCCACATCGGCGTCGACGAGGACCACCTGCACCTGTACCCCGCTAGCGTCGTCCGTTGGGGCGGCGGGCGGGCGTTCAGCGTGCCGTGGGACCGCGTGCAGGCCGACGCGTCCCGCCCGCACCGCCGCACGTGGCCGGCCCGGATCAACGGCCAGAAGGTGCACGCCCCGGCGTGGGCCCTCAAGATCGCGGCGATCGAACGAGCCCCGGGCGCGAGCACGGGGTAAGCGGTTGATCGGCGAAGCCCTTGATGGCCGCCGCGGTACACTGCCGCGCATGCCCGAACCCACCGCCATCACCGCGGGCGTGCCGTGCGCCTCGTGCGGGTACGACCTCACCGGGCTTGACCGGGACGCGCTGTGCCCCGAGTGCGCCCACCCGGTGGCGATGTCGCTGCAGGGCGATCTGCTCCGGTTCCACGAGCCGCGCTGGCTGGCGAAAGTGACGTTCGGCCTGCGGATGATGCGGTGGGGGGCCAACACCATCGCCTGCACGCTTCTGGCGGCGGTGCTGGCGCTGCTCGCGACGATCGTGCTCAACATGATCCGGCGTACGGGCGCGGAGCCGCCGGAGTGGGTCTTGATTGTGTTCACGATGCTGCTGGGCCTCGGGCTGGTCACGGGCCTGCTGCTCGTCGCCATCGGCTCCGTGCCCGCGGGCGCCACGCTGACCGGGTCGGGGGCGAGCGTCCGCATGCGGTCGTGGCCCGGCGACGTGGTGCGCTGGGGCGGGCCCGGGTTCGTCGTCGCCGTGCTGGCGAGCCCGGGGTTGCAGGCGCTGGCGCCGACCTGGGATCCCAACGCCCAGGCCGTGGTGAAGGGCCTCTGCCAGGCGGGCGCGCTGGGTTACCTCTGGGGCCTGGTGGCCCGGCTGCGCGACCTGGAGACCCGCACGCTCGGCTGGAACGTCGAGCGGTTCAAGGCTTACGGCTACCACCGGCGCGACCTGGTAATCGCGGGCGTGCTGTACGTGCTCTTCGGGTGGGTTCTGTGGTTCCCGGGGTCGCGCGGGGGTGGTGCCTGGGGGGCGTCGTTCGCCGTGCTGTTGATGCTCCTGCTGGCGAACACGATCGGCGCGGCGGCCATCGCGGTCCGGAACGAACTTCGCCAGTCCAGGGTCAGGCACGCCAAGGTCACCCAGACCGGCGCACACGGAACCCAGGCTCCGACCTGACGGACGGGCTGGGTGAATTGAACATCGGATGCGGGCGGGTTATTGAGCGGCCGCGGCCGGCTTGATCGTCGCGATCACGGCCGGGCCTTCGTTCGCGGGGCGGTCGACCACGATCTGGTCGGCGACCTCGCGCCGGTGCACTTCGACGTTTCGGGGGAAGTCGAACGCGATCCGAACGCGATCACCCTTGATCGACGCGATGCGCACAACCCCGATGGGGTTCCGCGGATCCCCGATCACAACTTCTTCGCCTTCCCGGCGGGTGATGACGAGCATCGGTCGCTCCTGCCGGGCGTCCACTCCCGGCACTTCAATATACATCACCCGATCGGGTCGCGGAGCGCGCAATCCGGACAATTTTCATGTCGTATGGCCACGAAACATGGATCTTCGGATCCGATATGCGGCTGGCGATTTGCTCAGGCAACCGCTTCGACGCGCGAGACCTCCGGTACGTGCTCCTTGAGGTTCCGCTCAATCCCCATTTGCAGGGTGATCGTGCTCGACGGGCAGCCGACGCACGCGCCGTGCAGCCGGATCTGCACGACCCCGGCCGGGGTGATGCCGAGAAACTCGATATCCCCCCCGTCTGCCTGCACCGCCGGGCGGATGAGGCTCAGGACGCGCTCGACGCGCTCGCGGGCGGACTTGCCGCCGGCCGCCGGGGAAGGGGAAGCACCGTTTGAGGAGGAAGTCTGCGTTGGCACGGTACTGAAGTTTATCCCAGAGCCAACGACTTTCGCAAAGGGAAACTTCCGTGAATGTTCGCGCTGGCCCGGGCCGCCAATAGACTTGCGCATGCTGAACGTGGCAAGGCGGATCCGCGCAGCCGGTATAGCGGGGATGCTCGGCGGGCTGATGTGGGCCGGTTGGGCGAGCGTCTCGATCGGGGCGATGCCCGTCGCCCCGCCCATCATCGCCGTGAACGACACCGAGCAGACCGAGCGGCAGCGACTGGCGGCGGTCGACGAACTCTGGGCCGAGGTGCAGGGCGGGACCGGTGACCGGGCCGCGGCCCGCGAGGCCCTCAAGCGGATCGTGTGGCGCGGGGGCGACCCGCCGACCTTGCGGATCCGGGCGATCGACGTGCTGACGTCCGATACCGACGCCGCGGGCCGGGCCGACGCGGTCACGATGCTGCGGCTGCGCCTGCCGACCGAGACCAACTGGGACGTGCTGGGGCACATCTGCGAGCTGGCGGGCAAGAACGGGTGGGTCGAGCTCACGCCCGCGCTCGTGAGGAGCTACGCCCGGCGCGTGGCCGAGCCGCCGGACAACGAACGGCCGGAGCGCAACGCCCTGCTGGCGCTGTACCCGGGGAAGTCGATCGTGTCGATCGTGTACGAGGTCTTCGCCACGCCCGCGACGGGCGAGGGCGTGGCCAAGGACATGGCGGAGAAGGCCCGCGGCGACGCCTGGGCCCTGCTCGGCCGGCTCGACGTGGAGGGGAGCGAGCGGGCGAAGTTGCTCGCCGATGCGGACGCCGCGGCCGCGAGCGACCCGCTGCTGGCCGACCTGGTCGCGACGGCCCGCGACCTGGGCGTGGTGGCGGTCACGGCGAGCGAACTGCAGTGGGCCCGCGGGCTGCGGTCGGGGAAAGACCCGCTGGACGCGGCGTGGTGGGAGGAGTCGAAGGCGGCGGTCGCGATGCTGACCGCGCAGCAGCGCGAGGGGCTGGCGATGCGGCACGTCGAGCCGGTGCGCTGGTCAGCGAAGCACAAACCGTCGTGGCTCGGCAAGGACCGGGCCGGGCTGCTCGACGAACTGAGCGAGCGCATCGGCCCGCGCAAGCACTCGTTTCGCCAGGCCGAGGAGGGCGACGCGGCCCCGGGCGTGCCCGAGCGGCTGGACGCGTGGCGCGACAAGCTCGTGTGGGGCGACGTGCTCGCGATGCTGGTGGTGGATGAGGCCCTGAAGGACCCGGGCGTGCGGGCGGCGTTTGTGAAGCAGATCGAGACCGATATTCGCGACACCTCGACCGAGCACGGCGGCGTGCTGCGGGCCGTGGCGAGCGACGGGACGCGGTTCGAAGCCGAGCATTTCCCGCCGCGCCCGACGCAGCGGGTGGGGGACACGCGCTTCGTCGCGTCCGACGAGATGGTGAAGGCGTCGGGGCGGGCTTTGGCGCAGTACCACTTCCACGCGCAGCGCTGGGAGAACCGGGACTATTCGGGCCCGGGCCCGGGCGACATGGAGTACGCGACCGAGCACGGGCACAACTGCCTGGTGCTTACGCCCACCCGGCGCGGGATGATCAACGTTGACTTCTACCAGCGCGGCGGGGCGGTCATCGATCTTGGAGGCATCGAACTGCCCAAGTGATGTGTGGGCGGGCGTGCGGGGCTGGTCCGCGCATCCGCCAGGAAAGGACCGCGGCGACTGTTCCCGATCTGGGTCATCGTGATTTTCATGGCCGTGGCGATGCGCGACGGCATGGGCGATCCCGTCGCCGCGTCGCTGGGCGATGCGCTGGTGCTCCCGAACTGGGCGGTGGTGTGGGGGACGCTCGGGCCACTCTTCGCGGTGGTGGTGCTGGTCGAGGCGTGGATGCGGCTGGCGTGGCGGACGCTGGTGCGCAGCGGCGACGGGCTGATCGTGGCCCGTGCCGACGCGGTGCTCGCGGGCTCGCGCTGGTGCATCGCCGTCATTCACGTGATCGGCGTGCTGGGCCTGGGGTGGCTGGACGTCGTGCGGTCCTGGATGGGGGACTGGGTGCTGCTGGACGAGATCGTCGGCGTGCTGCCGGCGCTGGTGGCAGGGGCGGCGGGGTGGTGGTCGTACGCGCCGATCGCCCTGACCGTGCGGGACGCGGCCATGCTGGGCGCGATGGAGCGGGGCGAGCCGGTGTGGCCGACGCAGTCGCGGCTCGGCTACGCGTTCATGCAGGTGCGTCACGGCGTGGGCTTCATCGCGGTGCCGCTGACGCTCATCGCGGGATGGACGGACATCCTCGGGCGGATCCACGCCTGGGCGATTGCGCTGCCGCCGGCGGGCGGGCCGATCGGCCGGATCGCGCACAACCCGGACGCGGCCCCGTGGGTGTGGCTGGCGCTGCAGGTCGCGGGGGTAGCGGGCGTGTTCGTGGTTGCGCCCGGCCTGACGCGGTACGTGTGGTCGACGGTGCCGCTGGGACCGGGACCGACGCGCGAGCGGCTCATGGACCTGTGCCGGCGCGAACGGGTGCGAATCAGTGAGATCCTCGTGTGGCGGACGCACGGCTCGATCATCAACGGCGCGGTCATGGGGATCGTGCCGTGGCTGCGGTACGTTCTTCTCACCGACGCGATGCTCGACCGCTTCGACTCGGGCAAACTCGAGGCCGTGATGGCCCACGAGATCGGGCACGTGCGCCGGCGGCACATCCCGTGGCTCGCGGCGGTCATGTTCACGGCCCTGATCGGGGGCGGGATGGGTGTGCAGGTGGCGGTGCACGCCGCGGGCATCGACACGTGGACGGGCCCGTGGGGCGTGGCCGGCGGCGGCGTGGCGGCGATGGGGTCGCTGTTGTCGCTGGTGCTGGGGATCGTGGTGTTCGGCTGGGTGAGCCGGCGGTTTGAGTGGCAGGCCGACGCGTTCGCGGTGCAGCACTTGTCGCGGTACGGGCCCACCGACGACCTCGCTCCGGCGCCCTCGGACGTGGTGACGCCCCGGGCCGCGGGGATCATGATCGGGGCGCTGGACGCGGTGTGCCGCATCAACCACATCCCCCGCTGGAAGTGGACGTTCAGGCACGGCTCGGTGGCCGAGCGGCAGCGCCGCCTGCACGCCATCGTGGGCCGGCCGCTCGAGGGGCTGGGGATCGACCGCACGGTGCGCTGGATCAAGCGCGGGACGATCGTGGCCGCGCTCCTGACGATCGGCGCGGCCGCGGCCGCCGGCGCGGGTGTATGGTGAGGCGATGATCCCCTTCGTGAAGATGCACGGCATCGGCAACGACTACGTGTACGTCGACGCGGCCGCGTGCCCCGACATCGAGCGCCGCGCCGACCTGGCCGACCTCGCCCGGCGCGTGAGCGACCGGCACCGCGGCGTCGGCAGCGACGGGCTCATCCTCGTGTGCCCGCCCTCGCCCGACGGTACCGGCGCCCACGTCCGCATGCGGATGTTCAACACCGACGGCTCCGAGAGCGAGATGTGCGGGAACGGCGTGCGGTGCGTCGCCAAGTTCGCCCACGACCGGCTCGCGGTCACGGCCAATCCGATGTTCGTCCAGACCGGTCGGGGCGTGCTCAGCATCGCGTACGACACCGACGCCCACGGAAGGCTCGCGACCGCGACCGTCGACATGGGCGAGCCGATCCTCGCGACGGCTGACGTGCCGACGACCCTGCCCGCGACCAAGGCCGGGGCCGCGGTGGACGTGCGCTGGCCCGCGGCGGCGGGGCTGGAACTCGACGGCTTCGACGGCGCCGTGACGGCGGTGTCGATGGGGAACCCGCACGCCGTGCTGTTCGGGCGCGATGTGCAGCGCGTGGCCCTCGAGCGGGTCGGGCCGGTGCTCGAGCGCGACGGAGTGTTCCCGCGCCGGGTGAACGTGCACGTGGTCGAAGTGGTGTCCCGCACACACCTGCGGATGCGCACGTGGGAGCGGGGGGCCGGCATCACGCAGGCGTGCGGCACGGGGGCGTGCGCCGTGCTCGTCGCGGCGGCGCTCAGCGGCCTGAGCGAGCGGACGGCCGACATCGACCTGCCGGGCGGGCGGCTGCGGATCCGCTGGGACGCGGGCGAGCGTGGCCACGTGTTCATGACCGGCCCGGCCGCGGACGTCTTTGAGGGCGTGTGGCCCGGCTGATCCGGCGCGCAACCCTTCTCCGATGGCCGACGCCCTCCCCGAAACCCGCGCCGTCCCGGTCCAGCGCCCGACGCTCCGCACCGAGCGGCTGACCCTTCGCCCCTCGACGCTCGACGACAGCGCGGCGGTGGTGGCCCTGGCCAACGACATGCGGATCGCCCAGTGGCTGCTGCGCATGCCGCACCCCTACGCCGAGAGCGACGCCCGCGTGTGGATCTCGACCCACCAGGCCGGATTTGAGCGCGGCGAGGACATCGTGCTGTTCATCACCGAGCGTGACCCCACGGCGCCGGGCGAGTCCGGCCGGTTCATGGGCGCCATCGGCCTGCACGTCAACACCACGCACCGGCGGGCGGAACTGGGCTACTGGCTCGGCCTGGAGTTCTGGGGCCGCGGCTTCGCGAGCGAGGCCGGGCACGCCGTCATCGAGTACGGCTTCGCCCGCGGCGACATCGACCGCATCCACGCCGAGCACTTCGACGGCAACGAGGCCTCCGGACGCGTGCTCGCCAAGCTCGGCATGACCCGCGAGGGCGTGCTCCGCGGGCACAGCTTGCGATTTGGCCGCCGGCGCGACGGCGTCGCCTACGGCATCCTCCGCACCGAATGGCTGGAGCGCACCTCCCATGCTCAGTGACCGTGAACAGCGACTCTGCACCAGCGTGGCCAAGCGCCACCAGGCCCTGCTCGACGACCTGCGGCTGCACGTCGGCCTGCCCACTGGCGGCGGCAACCGCTCGGCCCTGGACGAGACCCGCGAGCGGCTGGCCGCGCGACTCAAGGCCCTGGGCGCCGGCGTCGAACTCGTCCCCGGCGACCTCAAGCCCGACTGGCTCCACGGCGTCACGCCCGGCGAAGCCCCGCTCCCCACGGCCGTGTGCCGGCGGGCGTTCCCCGGCGAGGCCGCGGCCCGCTTCGTGCTCAGCGGACACCTTGACACGGTCCACGACCCGCAGGGGTCCTTCCGCGAACTTTCCATCCGGCCCAACGGCAAGTCCGCGACCGGCCCGGGGTGCGTCGACATGAAGGGCGGCCTGGTGGTCGCGATCGCGGCCCTCGAGGCCCTGGAAGAGTGCGGCCACCGGCTCAGTTGGACGTTCATCCTCAACTCCGACGAGGAAACGGGGAGCTACTTCTCCGCCTCGGCCCTGGCCCGCGAGGCCCGCGCAAGCGTCGCGGTGCACCGCGAGCGCGCGTGCGGCCTGGTCTTCGAGCCCGCGACCCCCGAGGGCGGCCTGGTCGTCGAGCGGGCCGGCAGCGGCCAGTTCGTGGTCGAGTGCCACGGCCGCTCCGCCCACGTCGGACGCGACTTCGCCAAGGGCGTTTCGGCGGTCACGGCCCTCGCCAGGACGGTCGCGGCGTTGGGCGACATGCCCGAGCCCGAGCGCGGCCTGATCGTGAACGTCGGCCCGCTCCAGGGCGGGATCGCGACCAATGTCGTCCCCGACCTCGCCCGCGCGTGGGGCAACGTGCGCTTCCCCGACCCCGCCGGGTGCGAGCGGCTTGGCGCGAAGATCGACGCGCTCGCGACCGGCCCGGAGGACCTTCCGCGCGTCGAGATCCGGCGCAGCTTCAACCGCCCGGCCAAGCCGCTCACCCCGGGGGTGCAGAGGCTCGCCGACGCCGCCCGGGCCGCGGCCGAGTCGCTGGGGCAGAAGCTCCCGTTCTCCAAGACCGCGGGCGTGTGCGACGGCAACATCCTCCAGGACGCGGGCCTGCCCACCATCGACACCCTCGGCGTCCGCGGCGGCGGCCTGCACACCCCGGACGAATGGATCGACCTCACGAGCCTCGTCGAACGGACGCAGCTCATCGCGGTGCTCATGCTCCGCCTGGCGGAGGCGTGATTGGGGCGATTCTCGACCAACGCCGGCTTCGACCTCCCGCCCGATCTGCCCGTGCCGCTCGACGACGGGGCCGCCTCCCACCTGCTGGGCGAGCGGATCCCGAGCGTCGCGGTGCGGTGCGGCGACCGCACGCTCGACCTGCGGGACGCCTTCGCTGGACGAACGGTCGTGTTCTTCTACCCCCGCACCGGCGTGCCGGGTCAGGCCCCGCCGCTGGGATTCGCGGGCGGGACGTGGGAGAGCATCCCCGGCGCCCGCGGCTGCACGCCGCAGGCGTGCGGCTTCCGCGACCTGCACGCGCTGTTTGAAGGGCTGGGCGTTTCGGTGCGGGGCCTGAGCACGAACACCCCCGAGCACCAGGCCGAGTTCATCGCCCGCACCGGGGCGCCGTACCCGCTGCTGAGCGACGCGGACCTGCGCGTCACCCGCGCAATGAACTTGCCGACGTTCGACTTCCCGGTCGAGAGCGGGGGGCCGACGACGCTGCTGCGCCGCATGGCGTGGTACGTCGAGGACGGCGTGATCCAGAAGGTGTGGTACCCGGTCTTCCCGCCGGACCGCAACGCCGCCGACGTGCTCGCGTGGCTCGAGCAGAGGGGCCATCTTCGAACGCGACCGACCGGGCCCGGTGACGCGGCCTTCGTGCGGGCCGAACTGTTGAAGCATTGGGGCTCAACGGTCATCCGGTCCCGCGGCGTGCCGTTCGACGCCGACCGGCTCGAGGGGTTCATCGCGGAGGTGGGGGGGCGGCCGGTCGGCGCGATCACGCTCGCCTTCAGCACGTCCGCCACCGGACCCGAGTGCGAGATCATCACGCTCAGCACCTGCGACGAAGACCGCGGCGCCGGTACCGCCCTCTTGGTCCGGGCGTTCGACGAGGCCCGCGCGCGTCGCTGCCGGCGCGCGTTCCTGACGACGAGCAACGACAACCTGCGGGCCCTGGCGTTCTACCAGCGGCGCCGCATGCGCATCTGCGCCGTGTTCCCCGGCATGATCGACCGCTACCGCGAGACCCAGCCGGGCATCCCGCTCGTCGCGGCCAACGGCGTGCCGATCCGCGACGAGATCGAACTCGAACTCGTGCTGGCCTGACGCGGCCAGGGGCGGCGCCGGGCCGCGGGTGGTCGCCGGCGAGCCGCCCGGACGCGGGGTTGCTGGGGCGGCGCGCCAACAATGTCGATAGAGAAGCACCCGCATCCACCGCCCGCGGCCAGGCCCGTGCGGAAGGTCCGAGAAAGGTCCCCGTCGTCATGTCGAACGCCACGTCGTCCCCGTCTTCGTCGATCCCGGCCGCCAACGGCTCGCACGCCGCGGGCTCGGGCCCCCAGACGCTCGCGCAGCAGCTCTTCGCCCAGCCGGAGGTGGCGGGGGCGATCGACGTGCTCGTGCGGAACGTGAAGGCCAAGTCGGCGGGGTTGACGGACGTGCGTCCGGCGAACCCCGGGCTGGCCCAGAGCTACCAGCAGGCCATGAAGCGGGCCGCCGACACGCGCGGGCGCGACCTGTTGTACCCGTACCTGGGCTCGGGCCTGGGCAACGGCGCGCTGGTCGAGCTCATGGACGGCAGCGTGAAGTGGGACATGATCTGCGGCATCGGCGTGCACTTCTTCGGGCACAGCTGCGCCCCGCTCATCGAGGCCGCGTGCCACGGCGCCCTGGCCGACACGGTGCAGCACGGCAACCTGCAGGCCAACTTCGACGCGTACGAGTTCGCCGAGACCCTGCTGACCCACGCCCGCAAGCACAGCCCGCTCAAGTACGCGTACCTCTCGACCTCGGGCGCCATGGCGAACGAGAACGCCCTGAAGGTCTGCTTCCAGAAGCACGCCCCCGCGAGCCGCGTCATCGCGTTCAAGGACTGCTTCATGGGCCGGTCCATCGTCATGAGCCAGATCGGCGACTCCGCGGCCAACCGCATCGGCATCCCGCTGAGCGTGCTCGTGGACTACATGCCGTTCTACGACGAGGCGGCGGCGCGGCGCATGTCCGCGGGCGACGTCTCGGGCCAGACGCGGTTCATCGACATGGCCGTGTCGCACCTGCGCCAGTACGTCGAGCGCTACCCCAGGCAGCACGCGTGCTTCATCTTCGAACTGGTGCAGGGCGAAGGCGGCTTCAACACCGCGCCGCGCGAGTACTTCCTCGAGCTCATCAAGGTGTGCAAGGAGGCGGGCATCGCCGTCTGGGACGACGAGATCCAGACCTTCGGCCGGCTCGACCGCATGTTCGCGTACGAGGCCCTGGACCTGGGGCAGTACGTCGACGTGTTCTGCGTCGGCAAGATGACGCAGGTGTGCGCCACGCTCTTCAGCGAGGCGTACAACCCCGGCCCGGGCCTGCTCAGCGGCACGTTCACCAGCACGAGCGTCGCGTACCGCGTCGGCACCAAGGTGCTCAATACGCTCGCCAGCGGCGAATACTACGGCCCGAGCGGGCGCATCGCCCGGCACCACGCCGCGTTCACCCAGCAGGTGCGGGCCTTGGCGGCCAAGCACCCCGAGTGGTTCCCCGCGGTGCCGGAGATCCCCGATATCGTGGGGGGTCGCGGCGGCATGATGCGGTTCACGCCGTTCGGCGGCAAGAAGGACAAGATCATGAAGGCCTGCAAGCACCTGTTCGATGCGGGCGTGATCGTGTTCTACGCCGGCCACGGCCCGTACCACATCCGCATGCTCCCGCCCCTGGGCGTCTTCGAGGAGAAGGACTGGCCGCGCGTGTTCGAGGTCATCGAGAAGGGCCTCGCCAGCGCCGCGGCCGCGGGCTGAACGAACTGGCTGGTGTCATCATGGTGCAATGACGGTGAATTCGACTTCATGTTCCGGGTGGGCCTCGTTCGTGCGGTAAACTGAACTCACGAGTGGCCTTGCCCCTCGCCGAGCTGTGTCGCGACTTTCCGCGGCCGGCGCCGGCGCAGCCAGCAGCGATGCACTCCCCGGGACACACACGCGGGCATGACCACCATCGCCAGAACCACCGCGGCGCCGCTGCGCGGCCCGCTTGACGGAGTAACCGTGCGCCGACCCGGCCTCGCGGTTCTCGGACTGTTCTTCGCCTCCTACGTGCTCGCCTGCTGGCTCGGGCAGGGTCTCAAGCTCGTTCCCGGCGTGTCGATCACGTTCTGGCCCTCGGCGGGCATCTTCGTCGCCGCGCTCGTCCTGTCCGCGCCGCGCACGTGGGCGTGGTGGATCGTCGCCGCCGGCGCCGCGGAGCTCGCGTGCAACGCGCTGTGGTTCCGCAACCCGGTGCCGTTCGCGCTGGTGTACTTCTTCGCCAACGCCGCGGAGGCGCTCGCGGCGGCCGGCGTCATCCGTTGGCTCGCCGGGCCCGGGTTCCGGCTCGAGTCGCTGCGTGACGTGGGCGCGCTGATCCTGTGCGCGATCGTGGCCCCGATGGTCGGGGCCACGATCATCGCGACCACGGACGCCCTTCTGGGCAAGCACGCGTTCCTCACCGCCTGGACGCTCGTCTGGCTCGGCGACGGCTCCGGGCTGCTCGTCTCGCTGCCGCTGGCGATCGTCGCCGCCGGGGTGTGGCGCGATCGTCGTCGCATCCCCCCGGCCCGCGCCCTTGAGGCCCTGGGCATCGGCGTCGTGCTCGCCATCGTCGCTGCGCTCTCGCTGCGGGGCGACCTGCCCACGCTCGCGGTCGCCATCCCCGTCATGCTGTGGGCCGGCGCCCGGTTCCAGCTGCGCGGGGCCTCGGTCGCGATCGCCCTCGTCACGCTCATGGTCGCGGCGTTCACCGCCGGCGGGCGCGGCGAGTTCGCCGCCGACCCCGGCTTCGAACAGCACCGCATCGTCCTGCTCAAGACGTTCCTGGCCGTGTCCTCGATGTCCACGCTCCTGGTCGCGGCCATCTCCCAGCAGCACCGCGCGGCCCTGGACCGCCTGCGGGCCGCCAACGCCGACCTTGACGCCCGCGTTGCTGAGCGCACCGGCAGCCTGCAGGAAAGCGAGTTGCGGTTCCGGCTCTTCATCGAGAACGCCCCGGCCGCGATCGCGATGTTCGACCGCGACATGCGGTACCTCGCCGTGAGCCGGCGCTGGCGGGTCGAGTACGGCCTGCAGCGGGCCGAAGACGTCATCGGGCGCAGTCACTACGACCTGTTCCCGCGCATGCCCAGGGCCTGGCGCGAGGCACATCAGCGTGGCCTCGCCGGCGAGGTCGTGTCGTCCGAGGGCGACGCCGTGCGCGGGGCCGACGGGCTTGTCCGCCACATCCGCTGGGAAGTCCGCCCCTGGCGCTACGCCGGCGGCCAGGTGGGGGGGATCCTCATCGCGGCCGAGGACATCACGCTCCGGACCGAGTCCGAGCGCGAACTGCGCATGCACCGCGAGCAGCTGCAGCACCTGGTCGACGAACGCACCGAAGCCCTCGAGAAGACGCACCTGCAGCTCCGCCTCGCCGAGCGCATGGCGACCCTGGGCACGCTCGCGGCCGGCCTCGCGCACGACATGGGCAACATGCTCCTGCCCATGCGGGCTCACCTCGACGCCCTCGCCGCCATCGCCGAGCAGCGCGGCCAGCCGTCCGAGAGCGTCGAGGCCCTGCGCCGCTCGACCGAGTACCTGCGCAACCTCGCCGCGGGCCTGCGCTCACTCTCGCTCGACCCCGAGAACGCGGCCCACTCGTCCGAGCGCACCAGCCTCGCCCACTGGTGGAATGAGGTCAGCGGCCTGCTCAAGGCCGTGCTGCCCCGCGGCGTCACGCTCATCCCTCCCGACGCCCGCGCCGTGCCCGACGTGCTCGTTCCCTCGCACAGCCTGACGCAGGTCGTGCTCAACCTCGTCCAGAATGCCGGCGACGCCGTGCGGAACACGCCCGGCGGCGTCATCCGCGTCGAAACCTCGGTGCACGACGGGCACGTGCGCCTCGTCGTGCGCGACAACGGCCCAGGCATGACGCCCGAGGTCGCCAGCCGGTGCATGGAGCCCTTCTTCACCACCAAGGCGCCCCAGCGCGGCACCGGCCTGGGCCTGGCACTCGTGCACGACATCATGCGGCGCAGCGGCGGCACCGTCGAGGTGCAGACGGCCCCTGGCCAGGGCGCCGCGTTCGTCCTCACGCTCCCGCCCGCGACCGTGCAGATGACGCAACCGGCGTTCACCGTCGCGATCAGCCTCACCGACCCGCGGGCCCGCGCCCTGGTGCGGGCCATCCTGCCGCGGACGGCCGTGGAAGTCTCCATCCCGTCCCCCGACGCGCACCCCGAGGCCGACCTGTGGGTGGTCGACGCGAAGGCCCCGACCGAGCCGGTGGCGCGGTTCACGCAGGAGTCGCCCCGGCGTCGCGTGGTGGCGCTCAACGACGTCAAGCCCGGGTCCATCCGGGCGGAGATCACCCGCGCCATGTCGGGCCTTGGGGCCGTGTGAGGCGGGCGCTACGCTCGCGCATGCACACCAGCCCGGGCTCCGCCCCCGCCCCGCTCGTCGTCAACCCCGGCTCCGGCGAGTCGTTCACCATGCTCGGCGAGCGCGTCGACGTGCTCGCCTCGACCGCCGGCACCGGCGGCTCGTGCTTCGTCTTCATCGAAGAGACCGCCCCCGGGCACGGTCCGCCGCTGCACCGGCACGACCGTGAGGACGAGTTTTTCTACATCCTCGAGGGCTCGTACCGCTTCCGCGTCAACGGCAACGACGTGAACGCCGGCCCCGGCGCCTTCCTGTTCGTGCCGCGCTCGAGCGTGCACACGTTCGCCAACGTCGGCGACCGGCCCGGGCGGATGCTCATCTGGACGGTGCCCCCGGCGATCGAGCCCGCGTTCCGGCGCGCCGCCCAGGAGCGGCTCACCCCCGCGGACATGCCGCGGCTCGCCGAGGTGTTCGCCGCCAGCGGCGTGACGTTCCTCGGGCCGCCGCTGCTCGCCGGCACGGCCCCGCAGACCCTCCAACGCCGAGTGGTCGGCGTTGACGGCGCCGTTCCCAAAGAGCCCTAACCGTCGCCGTCCGCGGCACAAAGATTCCTTCGCCTCCGCGGCGACGATTGGCCTTCGCCTGCCCCGTTGAGCACACTCATCCCGCGGCCCACCCGTGGGCCGAGGAGTCATCCATGAATGCCGCCCGACTGCCGCCGCTGTTCGCCGCCGCCGCCCTGCTCGCCGCGATGTCCCAAGCGCGTGCTGAGACCATCACCTTCATCCACACCGGGAGCACGGGCGCAGGCTCAGTCGGGGGCGTCGCGTTCGCGGACGCTCCCTTTGTTCTCACCGCTCGCGGCGACACGGAGAACATCGACAACTACGGCTTCGGTGTCTCTATCGACCATGACTGGGCCCAGATCGCCATCACCGGCGTCGGAACCTTCGAACTGCTCACCGGCACACGCACGTTCTTGAGCGTGGGTGGAATCGTCGGCTTTGGTCGTGCTCTTACCGTGCCGCCAAGCACCGACTTGTACGTCGGCCCCACGGACGCAGCGGCGTTTGCCGGCTACGACCTGACCACCTCGATCGGGCCGGTCGCCGGGGCCACACGCCTTGTATTCTGGGACTTCGAGCCGTTGATCCAATCGACCGGCGGCATCATCCGCTTCGACAACATCCTCTCCATGACCGGCACGTTCCAGGCGGTCGTGCCCGCGCCCGCCACCGGCGGAGCGCTCGCCTTCGCGGGAATGGTGGCACTGCGGCGGCGTCGAGCCTGATCGCCCAGTGTTGACGCGGCCGAGCCGGACGGGCCCGGGGTGCTCCGTCCGAGGAGTTCGCCCGCTCGGGCCGCCGCCCGCGCCGGCCCGTGCGGCGCAAGCGCGAACGACCGGCTTACTTGCCCTGGAGGGCGTCGAGCACCGCCTTGCCGGCGTCATCGCCGCGGCTTTCGGCCCACTGCACCGCCGTCCAGCCCGCCGAGTTCTTCTTTGTCGCGTCCGCCTTGGCGTCCAGCAGGGTCGCGACAACCTTGGCCTCGCCGCGCTGCGCGGCGAACATCAAGGGCGTCATCCCCTCGCCATCGGCGAGGTTGACGTCCGCGCCCGCCTCGAGCAGGGCCTTAAGGACGTCCTCGTTCGCGCCGCGCTCCACAGCCATGTTCAACGCCGTCTTGCGGTCCTGGTCGCTCGCGTTCACGTTTGCGCCCAGTTGCACCAGCGTGCGGACCTTTTCCGTCGCGCCCGAGACCGCCGACAGCATCAGCGGCGTCTGGCGGAACTTGTTGGTCCCGTTGATGTCAGCGCCCGCACGCACGAGCGCCTCCACCGACTTCACGTCGCCCCGGGCCGCCGCCAGCATCAGGGGCGTCCACCCGCCGTCCGCGCGGGCGTCCACCCGCGCGTTCGCGTCCAGCAGGGTTTGGACCACGCCCGGACCGCCCCAGCCCGCCGCGTAGTGCAGCGCCGTGCGCCCGTCCGCGGCGACGAGGTTCACGTTCGCCTTGCCTTCGAGCAGGGCCCGCACCGCCTCGGCCTTGCCCCCCATGGCCGCGAACATCAGGCCCGTCATGCCCTCCTTCCACGGCTCCATCCCCGCGACGCGACGGTCCGCCGCGGCACCGCTCGACAACGCGGCCCGGATGAGCCCCGCGTCGCCCTTGATCGCGGCGTCGACCAGGTCGCCGGTTGTCGCCTGCTGGGCCGCCGACGCGGGCTGCGTCTGACGGACGAGCGTGAGCGCGGCGTAGATCACCGCGCCGCCGGCGAGGATGACGAGCAGGAGGGCGAAGAACTGGAACCCGGAACTCTTGTGCTGATGGTCGGTCATGGGAGCCTCGTGAGGGAGCGGATGGTAGAGCACGCCGCGTGTCGCCGGATGGGGGGAGGGGCGGGGGGGGGGCCGGGGGCGTGTTAATCTTCCTCGTGGTGCGGCTTGTAGGCCGCGACGACCTCGGCCTGGATGTGGGCCGGCGTCGGCTCGTCGTGGCTGAATTCCATGGTGTACGAGCCGGTGCCCCCGGTCATGCTCTTGAGTTCGGTCGAATAGGTCTGCAACTCGGCCAGCGGGGCGACGGCCTTCACCACGCACGCCTCGTCGCCGATCATCTCGGTTGACTGCACGCGCCCGCGCCGGCCGGCGATGTCGCCGGCGATGTCGCCCATGTACCGGCTCGGCACCGTGATCTCGAGCGTCACGAACGGCTCGAGCAGCACCGGCCGGGCCTTGCTCACCCCGTCGATGAACGCCCGCTTGCCCGCCGCGACGAACGCCACTTCCTTCGAGTCCACCGCGTGGTACTTGCCGTCGTACACGCTCACCTTGACGCCCGTGAGCGGGTACCCCGCCACCGCCCCGTCCGACAGCACCATCCGCACGCCCTTCTCGATCGCCGGCATGAACTGGCGCGGGATGCTCCCGCCCACCGTCTCGTTCACGAACTCGAACCCCTCGGCGTGGTCCTGCGGCAGCGGCTCGACCCGCAGGTACACCTCGCCGAACTGCCCGGCCCCGCCCGTCTGCTTCTTGTGCCGGTGGTGCCCGTCGGCCCGGGCCGTGATCGTCTCCTTGTACGCCACCTTCGGCGTGCTCGTGATCACGTCGATGTTGCTCCGCTGCTTGAGCTTCTCGAGCGTCACCCGCAGGTGCAGTTCGCCCAGGCCCCGCAGAACGGTTTGCTTGGTCGCCGCGATCCGCTCGATCTTGAGCGTCGGGTCTTCCTCCATGAGCTTGTGCATCGCCCCGGCGAACTTGGTTTCGTCCGCGTGGTTTTTGAGCTCGATCGCGAGCCCGAACATCGGCCTGGGCATCGCCAGGGGCGCCAGGTGCACGCTGTCGAGCTCGTGGCTGTCGTGGATGACGTCGTTGAACTTGAGTTCGTCGAGCTTCGCCAGGGCCACGATCTCGCCCGGGCCGGCCTCGTGCAGCTCTTCCTGCTGCTTGCCCTGCAGCCGCACCAGGTGCCCGACCTTGATCGGCTTCTTGTGGTCATTCACGATCACGTCCGCCTTGGCCCGCAGCGTCCCCTGGTGCACGCGCACGTACGCCAGTTTGCCCACGAACGGGTCGATCGCGATCTTGAACACGTGCGCCAGCAGCTTGCCCGCCGGGTCCGGCCGGGCGTGCCACTCCGCCTCCGGCCCGCCCTCGGTCTCGCGCCTGGTGAACTCCGGCGGGTTCACCTCCACCGGGCTCGGGCACAGGCTCGTCATCACGTGCAGCAGGTCCGCGATCCCCGCCCCGGTCTTGGCCGAGCAGAACACGATCGGCACCAGGTGCGCATCCTCCAGCGCTTTCTCGAACACCCGGTGCAGCTCCGCCGGCGCAATCTTGTCCCCCTTCTCCAGGTACTCGCCCATCAGGTTCTCGTCCACCTCGACGATCTGCTCCACGATCCTTTGGTGCGCCTCGTGCACGCTCGAGAAGTCCGCGGCGTCCCCCGCGTCGTCGTACCCCGAGTGGTCAAAGACGTTCACCACGTCCTTGCCCGAGTTCTTCGGCAGGTTCACCGGCAGGCAGATCGACCCGAACACCCCGCGGATGTTCTCCAGCAGCTTCGGCAGGTCCGCGTCGGGGTGATCGATCTTGTTCACGATGATCATCCGCGGGATCCGCCGGTCCGCCGCGATCTGCATCTCGCGCCGCGTCGTCGTCTCCACCCCCTTGGCCGCGTCGATCACGCACGCCACGGTCTCCGCCGCGGGCATCGCCGCCACCGCGTGCCCCAGGAAGTCCGCCAGCCCCGGCGTGTCGATCAGGTTCACGAGCTTGCCGTCGTGCGTGAGGTGCACGGTCGCCGCGCTCAGCGAGTGCTTGTGGTGGATCTCCTCCGGAGTCCAGTCGCTCGTCGTGCTCCCGTCCTCGACCGCGCCCATGCGCCCGATCGCGCCGGCGCTGTACAGCAGCCGCTCGGTCAGCGTCGTCTTGCCGCACCCGCCGTGGCCCACCAGGACGATGTTGCGGATGTCGGCTGGGGATACGGTCGCCATAGGACGGCCCTCCGATCTCCGGGCGGCGCGCCTGGGCGTCCCCGGCAAGTAGGTGCGGGTGACAACGGCGGCGGGCGGACACTCCGCCCGTCTCTTGACAGTGTAATGGTTTGGTGAAGGCGGGGAAAGGGGGGACGACAAGATCACGCCGCCCCGGCGCGAGCGACGCTGCGTCAGCGCCGCTTCGCCGACGTCTTCCTCGCCTTGGCCCTGGTCTTGCCGGTCGCCCGCGTCGACGCCTTCTTCTTGACCGTTCCGGCGGCCTTCTTGGGCACTCTCGCGGCCTTCCGCTTCGCCACCATCTCCTTGATCTTCGCCCGCGGCGTCGGCGTGCTTGCCGCCAACGCCGCCTCGTAGCCTGCGACGTAGTCCTTGAGCCTCAGCCGCCGGAACGCCTCCCCGATCACCTCCAGGGGCACATCCTCGATCCTCTTGAACCGGATGCACGCTTTGCCCATGTCGGGCGGCTTCTTCCCGCTCTTCGCCCACGCGTCCTTGAACCAGCGCAGGAGCCCGTCCGCCGCCGGTCCGGTGTACAACCCCATCATGTACAACGACAGGTGCTGCTTCTGCGACGCCAGCCCCGCAAACGGGAGCGGCTGCTCCGGGTCGCAGTGATACCCCGCCGGGAACACGCTGTGCGGCACGACCCACCCGGGCATGCCGTACCCCATCCGCTCCTCGAACCCCGGGTCGATGTTGTCGAGGATGACCCGCCGCAGCGTCTCGATCGCCCGGCGCCGATCTTCGGGAAGCTCGGCGAGATACTCCGAAACGGTAGCGGCTCGGCTCTGCATGGCGTCAGTGTACCAACGCCGCGTTACGCGGTGCCGGCCGGCGGTTCGTCCGGCTCGCTCATGCGCGCGAGCCTGGCCTCCAGCCGCTCGACCCGCTTGGCCAAGGCGTCGATCGCGCCCATCAGGGCCCGCACGTGCGCCCCGAGCTGGTCCGCCTCGTAGGCCGCGAACCCCAGGCTCTCCTCCAGCCGCAGCACCCGCTCCGACAGCGCTCGCTCGCGCCCGGCCTCCCCGTCCTGTCCCCCCTGGGCGTGCTCGTCCACGCATTGCTCCTGCCCGGACTCCCCGGGTACGCTGTGAGCCTATGAAGACCACCCTGGCCGCGACGGCGGCGCTCGCCCTCACCCTGCCCGCCCTCGCCCAGGCCGAGCCCGCCACCACGCCCGCCCCCTCACCCACCCCCACGCACGGGGCCGGCGATGCCTCGTTCACGGTGACCCAGCCCGCCCTCACCCTCAGCCTCCAGGACGGCGCCGAGGCCCAGGCCGCTCGCGACGAGAAGACCACGCCCGACCCCGGCGCCGCCCCCAAGGCCCCGCAGGTCTTCGGGTCCGCGGGCAGCACCTGGCTCACCTTCGGAGGCGGCGTCTCGTTCGCCTTCGAAGAGAGCGCCACCGATTACAACGTCTTCGCCGCGTACAGCATCTTCCTCGTCGACCGCGTCGAGTTCAGCGTCGAGCTCGGCGGCTGGTACTTCGACCAGGAAGGCACCGACACCGGCGGCATCAACGGCAGCATGATCTTCCGCTGGCACTTCTGGATGTCCCAGGACCACGACTGGTCCGTCTACGCCGATGTCGGCATCGGCCTGCTCGGCGCGTTCGACGAAGTCCCCGACGGCGGCACCAGCTTCAACTTCACCCCCCGCGCCGGCGCCGGCTTCACCCGCGCGCTCGACGACCACGGCACCCGCCTCATGGCCGGCGTCCGCTGGGCCCACATCTCCAACGGGCGCATCAACTCCGACGCGAACAACCCGTCGCGCGACTCCATCATGTTCTACGCGGGCGTCATGCTGCCTTTTTAGCCGGGCCCACCCCCGCCCCCGCCCCCGCTCCCGCCGCCCCGCCGCCGCCCTGGCCCACCGTGGTGCACACCACGCGGTTGCGCCCTCCGGTCTTCGCGGCGTACAGGTTCTTGTCCGCCATCTCGAACCACTGCTCGGGCGCGATCACCGGCCCCTTCGCAGGCCGCCCCGCGATGCCGATCGACACCGTCACCTGGTGGTCCGGGTGCCGCGCGAACGTCAGGCTCCCGATCCCGGTCCGGATGCGCTCGGCCAGGAGCTTGGCGTCCTCGGGCTCGGTGTTGCCCAGGATCACCACGAACTCCTCGCCGCCCAGCCGGCACGCCACGTCGGTCTTGCGGACCTCCTTGGCGATCACGCGGGCGAACGCCTGCAGCACCTCGTCCCCGGCCGGGTGGCCGTAGGTGTCGTTGATCCGCTTGAAGTGGTCCAGGTCGAGCACCGCGATCGAGAGCGGCTGCCCGTAGCGGTCGGCCTCGGCCACGCGCGCCGGCCACGACTTGTTGAAGTTCGCCCGGTTCGCCAGGCCCGTGAGCCCGTCGACCTCGGCCCGCTCGGCCAGGAGCGTCAGCAGCCGGTTCAGCCGCAGGGCCGAGCGCAGGCGGGCCCGCAGTTCCGGCATGTCGAACGGCTTGGTGACGTAGTCGATCGCCCCCAGGTCGATCGCCGCGACCTTGTCCTCGCTCCCGGCCAGGCCCGAGAGCACGACCACCGGGATGTTGCTCAGCGCCGGCTCGTCTTTGAGCCGGCGCAGCACCTCGAACCCGTCGGTGCCGGGCATGTCCAGGTCGAGCAGGATGACCGCCGGGGCCGCGCCCTTGAGCGCCTCGAACGCCTCGGGCGCCGAGCACACGCTGATCACCTCGACCGGCTCGTGCTTGAGCCGGGCGCCGAGCAGCCGGTGAACGTCGACGGAGTCGTCGATGAGCAGGAGCTTGGGCTTGGACTCTTCAGAACACACGATGGCTTCGGCCTCTCTCGATCGCCCGTGATGTCGACCCGTACGTCCGCCGGCGCTCTCACACGACCACGCTGCGGCACAGCTCGATGAGCTCCCGCAGTTCACGCTGCACGTTCGCCCCATCGGGCGGCTGGTCGCCGCTCATCACCGACGCGACCACCTCTTCGACCTTTCCCGCCGACTCGCTGATCGTCGGGAACCCGTACCCGCCCCCCGAGCCCTTGAGCTGGTGCGTCAGCCGGCGCAGCATCGCCAGGTCGTGCTTGTCCCACGCGCTCGAGAGCTGCTGCACCCGCGCGGGCATCTCCTGCACGAACAGCGCCACGATCTGACCCATGTCCGGGTCGTCGGCGTAACTGCTGCGCAGTCGCGATTGGGGTGCGGCGGGATACGTGGTCGGCATGAACGCGCTCTCCTCGTTGCGAATCACACATCGGCGTGTGAAGCGGCTTGATTGAACCCCGAAGTCGCTGCTCCTCATGTTCATCCGTGCCACACGGCCACCGCACCGATGCGTCCGCTATCCCGCGTCCACGAAAAACCGCCGCTGGCGTCCCGCCCGCCATCAGGTAGACTGTCCCTTCTCGGTTATCCGGAGGTGTATGTTCATGTCCGCGCCCCGCGCCCACGCCCGCTCACGTATCCTCACCCTCGGCATCCTCCTGTTCGCCGGCGCACACGCGCTCGCCGCCCAGGTTCGCCCCGCTTCACCTGGGCCCAGCGTCGTCGACCTCGGTCCCGCCGCCGCCGGCTCGCTCCGCACCGCGCCCCGCAAGCTCCGCCTCGAGCGCCTCCCCCTCGCCGGCGCCGACCGCACCCTCAGCCTCGAACGCTTCGAGGTCTTCGCCCCCGGCGCCCAGGTCGTCGTCGCCCGCCCCGGCGGCTGGCAGGTCATCCCCACCCCGCGCATCGCTTTCTGGCGCGGCGAGGTCGAAGGCCTCCCCGACTCCAGCGTCGTCCTCGCCGTCGCCGACACCATCACCCTCGGCTCCATCGACCTGGGCGCCGGCGCCGGGCGTTATCGGGTCACCTCCTTCTTCGACAAGGCCAACCACCTCCCCGACGGCCAGCTCGCCCTCACCAAAGAAGGCGACGCCCGTCGCGGCGTCCTCGGACCCGTCGGCCCCGCCGGCCCCGGCCGCCTCTGCGCCGTCACGCCCCCGGTCGCCCCCCTCATCACCGAAGCGTCCCCCGAACCGCTCGAGCCCCAGGGTGACCCCGCCGACGGCGGCACCGCCGTCCCGCGCCGCCTGCGCGTCCAGCTCGCCGTCGACACCGACCACGAGTTCTACACCCTCTTTGGCGACGCGAACGCCGCGGCCACCTACGTCGCCATGCTCTACGGCCAGGTCAGCGCCGTCTACCAGCGCGAGATCAAGGTCGCCGTCGAGCTCAGCTTCGTCCGCATCTGGGACACCCCGACCGACCCGTACGACGTCCCCACCGACGAGCTGCTCGGCTTCTTCCGCAACCACTGGCAGACCACAATGCAGGGCGTCACCCGCGACCTCGCCCAGCTCGCCTCCGGCCGGCGCGACCTCGCCTACGGCGGCATCGCCTACGTCAACGGCGTGTGCAACTCCGTCGCCTACTCGGTCGTCGGCTACCTCCTGGGCTACTACCCCGACCCCGGCGTGCCCAGCGCCGAGGGCTACGACATCATGGTCACCGCCCACGAGATCGGGCACAACTTCGGCACGCTCCACACCCACGACTACAACATCGACACGTGCGACGAGATCGAGACCCCCGCGCGGCGCGGCTCGATCATGAGCTACTGCTCGCAGACCGTCTCCGGCGGCAACTCCGTCATGGACCTGCGCTTCGAGACCGGCATCCGCTCGATCATGCGCAACTACCTGCGCCAGCGACCCTGCGTCGACCGTGACTGCAACGCCAACTCCGTCCCCGATTCCCAGGACATTGCCAGCGGCGCCAGCCTCGACGCCAACGCCAACGGCGTCCCCGACGAGTGCGAGGACTGCAACACCAACGGCGTCTTTGACTCGCTCGACATCGCCACCGGCCACTCGCTCGACCGCAATGCCAACGGCATCCCCGACGAGTGCGAGCCCGACTGCAACCTCAACGGGCGACCCGACGACCTCGACATCACCCTGGGCGCCAGCCAGGACGTCTACGCCGACGGCGTCCCCGACGAATGCCAGGCCGACTGCGACGCCAACGGCGTCGCCGACTACAACCAGATCCAGGCCGACATGACCCTCGACATCGACCGCAACCGCGTCCTGGACGCCTGCCAGGACTGCGACGCCGACGGCACGAACGACATCCTCGCCCTCAACGGCTCGCTCAACCTCTGGATCGCCACCGCCCAGGCCCCCGAGGTCATCGAGTTTTACCATCCCAAGGGCGTGCGCATGCGCACCGGCACCTCCCCCGGCCTCGACGGCGTCGACGTCGTCATCACCCCCGACCGGCGCATCTTCGTCGCCTCCGGCAACGACGACCGCGTCGCCGAGTTTGACCGCACCGGCGCGTTCGTCGGCAACTTCGCCCAGGGCGGCCCGCTCGACAACCCCGGCGGCATGGCCCTCACCCCGCGCAACACCCTCCTGGTCGTCAGCCGCGCCACCGCCAGCGTGCTCGAGTACGACCTCGCCACCGGCGCCCTCGTCGGCACGCTCGTCGCCCCGGGCTCCGGCGGCCTCGCCGACCCCTTCGCCATCGTCCTCAATGGCAACGAGCTGCTCGTCAGCGCCGACAACGCCAGCGTCCGCCGCTACGACGCCACCACCGGCGCCTACCTCGGCCTGCTCGTCGCCCCCGGCGCCGGCGGCCTGGTCTCGCCCCGCGGCCTGCTCGTCAAGCCCGACGGTAACCTCCTGGTCACCAGCTTCGGCACCAACCAGGTCCTTGAGTACGACGCCGTCACCGGCGCCCCCCTCGGCCAGTGGAACCATAACGGGACCAACAGCGTCCTGCGCCTGCTCAGCCCCTGGTGCATCCGCTATGGCCCCGACGGCAACGTCTACGTCTCCGTCAGCGCCCTGCTCGACCCCGGCCACTTCGAGCCGCCCCCGTTCCTGCAGGATCCCCAGCTCCACGTCACCAACACCAAGGTCTTCCGCTTCGACGTCGAGAGCGGCAACTTCCTCACCTCCTACGTCATCGGCGAGGACACCGAGATGCACGGCCCCACCGGCATGGCCTTCATGCCCGTGAGCGAGACCGACTGCAACGCCAACCAGTTCCCCGACGCCTGCGAAATCGCCCAGGGCCTCGCTCCCGACTGCAACGCCAACGGCGTCCCCGACTCGTGCGACATCGCCTCCGGCCTCGAAACCGACTTCAACCGCAACGCCGTCCCCGACTCCTGCGAGTGCCTCGCCGACTGGAACGACGACGGCACCGTCAACTCCACCGACGTCTCCGACTTCATCAACGACTGGTTCACCGACCAGGCCAAGGGCTCCACCGTCACCGACTTCAACCACGACGGCGTCAGCAACTCCACCGACGTCAGCGACTTCATCAACGCCTACTTCGGCGGCGAAGGCACGTGCATCTAGGTCTCCCTCCGCCACCGGCGGAGGGAGAAATGTTCAAGCGGCGTCCAGCCGCTTGAACGAGAGGGAGGCGCTCCACGTCGGATGTACGGCCGACACCGAATCACCAGGCTTTCTCGTCCCTGAGACGCGCCGGGCTGGAGCACGGTCGCAGCCCGGTCAGTCAAAGGCCGACGATGCCGGCCCGTGGAAAGCCGCCCGGCAGGGCGGAGAAAGCCCTCCGCGCTCAACCACGCCCGCGGCCGGCCCCAATCACACCACCACCATCGCATCCCCGAAGCTGAAAAACCGGTACCGCCGCTCCACCGCCTCCCGGTAGTGCTGCATCAGCTCCGGCGCCCCGCCATCGAGCAGCGACGCCACCAGCGCCAGCAGCGTCGTCCGCGGCAAATGGAAATTCGTCATCAGTCCATCCACGTTCTTCCACGTGTGCCCCGGCGTGATGAGCAGCCGCGTCGCCCGTGACAGCTCCCCCCCCGACCCCAACTCTTCCGGCGTGAACGATTCGAGCGTCCGCGCCGACGTCGTCCCCACCGCGATCACCCGCCCCCCGCGTCCGCGGCACCGCGCGATCGCCGCCGCCGTGGCCGCCGGCACCCGGCACCACTCCGCGTGCATCGGGTGCTGCTCCACGAACTCCGTCTCCACCGGCGCAAATGTCCCCAGCCCCACGTGCAGCGTCACGTCCGCGCGCTCAATTCCACGCCGCGCCAGTTCCGCGAGCAGTTCCGGCGTGAAGTGCAGCCCCGCCGTCGGCGCCGCCACCGATTTGCCTTCGCCCGCGTCCGCGTACACCGTCTGGTACGACGCCCGGTCCTCGCGGTCCGTCGCCCCGTTCGCCGTCGCCGCCGCGCCCGCCGCCTCGAGCCCGCGCTTGCGCGCCTGCCGGATGTACGGCGGCAGCGGCGTCAGCCCCAGCCGATCCAGGATCGCCGCCGTCTCCAGCGGCCCAGCGCCCGCCTCTGCGCCCGGCCCGCGCTCCACCGCCGCGAGCCAGCCGTTGTGATCGTGCGACAACCCGTCCGCCGTGCCCTCGCCCGCGATCGCCGGCGCCTCGGCCCGTCCCAGCAGCCGCAGCGCGATGTCCGACGCGTGCCCCGCGTGATCCGTCAGCAGGAATCGAACCCCCGGCTTGGCCCGCCGCGCCTTGATGAGCACGTTCCACACGAGCTGCACCCCCGGCACATCCGCCGGCGCCGGCGCCTCGGCCACGAACAGCCCCTCCGCGTGCCCGCCGCTGTCGGCCCGCACCCCCAGGAACCGCGCCGGCAGCACCTTCGTCGTGTTCACCACCAGCAGGTCCCCCGACTGCAGCACGTCCGAAAGGTCGCGCACCGTCATGTGCCCCGCAGCCCCTCCGCCCCGGCGCGGCACCACCATCAGCCGCGCCGCATCCCGCGGCCGGGCCGGTTCGGTCGCCACCAGTTCCGGTGGCAGTTCATAATCGAGGTCGCTGATCCGCAGCACGTGGCGATTTCTCAACAGCGGCTGTCGCGCCGACGCAACGTCGCGGACCGCCCACATCGTCCCCGCTGTCGCCCGGTCCCCGCCGGGCGTCCCCAGGCCCGATGTTATCGGAAATCCCCACCCGTCGCCGCCGCGGCACGCGATTCGAACCTCGTTCAGCGTGGTCGTCGGTCCCATCCACAGACTCGATTGCAGCACCGCGGTGTACCCGCTCCGCTGCCTCCCCCGGTTCGACGCCTGCGTCGCCCCGGCCGTCGCCCGCATCCCCGACCCCCGCTGCCCGGCCCCGATCGAGCCCGCGGCCGCCCCCGCCATCGACTGCCCGCCCGCCGCCGAGCCCACCCCGGCGCCCCGCGTCTCGTTCGCCGAGGCGTTGGAACAGGCCAACCTCGAAACCCGCCTCAACTGGTCCCCGGACCCCCGCCCGGTCGACCCCGCGCCGGCCGCGGTCGCTTCAGATAGTTCAGCCGCGCAATCGACCCCCGCCCGCCACGCCACCATCGCCGAGACCCTCCCGGTCACGACCCCCCCGGTTCGACGGGTCGTCGAAACCCTCTACCGCCACCGCGTGGCCACCATGCGGTCCGGCGGCGTCCTTGACGTCATGGGCTGAACGCCCGCAACTCGCCCATTCTGGCTACCCGCGGTCGCGTCGCTACCCTCAGCCCATGTTCCTGATGCGCCGGGCCCGGATCGAAGACGTCGGCACGCTCCTGAAGCTGGCCAAGATGGTCCACTTCATCAACCTGCCCGCCGACAAGGACATCATCGCCGACAAGGTGATGCGCTCCCGCGAGAGCTTCCTCAAAGCCGCCGACCTCCGCCGCCGTCCCGCCGATGAGCGCCGGGCCGAGGCCGAGGCCCCCGGCGCCGGGTTCATCACCGAGGGCCGCGTCGACCCCGCCATCAGCCGCCCGGCGTCCGACGCCGCCCCGCCCGCGCCGCCCAAGGGCAGCCACGCCCGGGCCGCCTCGGGCGTGGCCGCGACCGCCAACCGCTCCGACCTGTTCATGTTCGTGCTCGAGGACCTGGAGTCCGGCGGCGTTCTGGGCACCAGCCAGGTCATCGCCCGCATGGGCGGCCCCGGCGCCCCGAACGTGAGCCTGCAGCTCTCGTACAAGGAGTTCTTCTCCAAGAGCCTGCAGGTCGGCGCCAAGCACGCCGTCGCCAAGCTCGTCATGGACGAGTCCGGCCCCACCGAGATCGGCGGCCTGATCCTCCAGCCGTCCTACCGCGGGCACAAGCAGCGCCTCGGCCGCTTCCTCAGCCTCATCCGCTTCCACTTCATCGCCCTCAACCGCCCGCTCTTCAGCGAGCAGTGCCTCGCCGAGATGATGGCCCCGATCACCGCCGACGGTCACAACACCCTGTGGGAATACCTCGGCCGCCGCTTCATCAACCTCACCTACACCGAGGCCGACCGCTTCTGCCAGTACTCCAAGGAGTTCATGACCTCGCTGCTGCCGCGCGAGGAGATCTACCTCACCCTGCTCCCCCCCGAAGCCCGCGCCGTCGTCGGGGAGGTCGGCCCCGAGACCGTTCCGGCCCGGCGCATGCTCGAGAAGCTCGGCTTCGCCTTCCACGACCGCATCGACCCCTTCGACGGCGGCCCGCACCTCGAGGCCCGCACCGCCGACATCTCCATCGTGCGCAACACGATCCACACCGAGTTCGCCGAGCCCGTCAGCCTCGACCAGTGCACCACCTCCGGCTTCATCAGCACCATCGACGCCGACGGCGACTTCCGGGCCGTGGAAATCCCCTGCGCCCTCGACAAGCAGGGCCGCGTCCGCGTCACCAAGTCCGCCATGAGAGCCCTCGCCGCCGAGGTCGGCACCCAGGCCGGCTTCACCCCGCTCGACAAACCCCGGTCCGCCAAGCCCGCGAACACCAACGCCAACGGCAAGAAGCCCCGCGCCAAGGCCCGTTGATCGCCCGTCCCTGCTCCCCGCGGCCCCCGCGCCGGGTCATCCCAGGCGCCCAGCGCTCACCATGACCACCCATCACCCTTCGCTCTCCCGCGGCCCCGCCGATCTCATCGCCGGCCGCTGGATCGCGCTCAACACCTCCGATGCCACCTCCGCGTCGGCCGTGTCCTCCATCAACCCCGCGCACCCGGACCGCACGGTCTGGTCCGCGATCCCTGTGCAGGCCCACATCGACGACGCCGTCGTCGCCGCCCGCGAGGCCCTGCCGCGCTGGATCCGCGCCGGGCGCGACAAGCGCATCAGCGTGCTGCGCCGCTTCCAGGCCATCTGCAAGGCCCGCCAGGCCGCCCTCGCCGAACTCATCTGCGACGAGACCGGCAAGGCCATGTGGGAAGCCCGCGCCGAGGCCTCGCTCCTGGGCTCCAAGGTCGACATCACCCTCGAGTCCCCGGTCGTCGACGCCAGGCCCAACCCCGCCGCCGCCATGGCCCGCGTCAGCGACTTCGACTTCAAGCTCACCGACACCCGCACCGCCCGCGCCTACTTCCGGCCCCACGGCGTCATGGGCGTGCTCGGCCCCTTCAACTTCCCTGCCCACCTGCCCAACGGCCACATCGTCCCCGCCCTGGCCATGGGCAACACCGTCGTCTTCAAGCCCAGCGACAAGACCCCGGCCGTCGGCCAGCTCCTCGCCGAGTTCTTCCAGCAGGCCCTCGACGAAGAAGGCTTCGCCGGCCTGGGCATCGTCAACCTCGTGCACGGCGCGGTCCCCGCGGCCAAGACGCTCGTCGCCCACGATGACCTCGACGGCATCCTCTTCACCGGCTCCTGGCCCGTCGGCCGCGCCATCATGCAGGCCAACCTGAGCCGCCCGGGCCGCATCCTCGCGCTCGAAATGGGCGGCAACAACGCCGCGGTCGTCATGCCCGACGCCGACCTCCGCCAGGCCGCGATCGAGATCGCCCGCTGCGCCTTCAACACCACCGGCCAGCGCTGCACGAGCACCCGGCGCGCGATCATCCACAAGGACGTCGCCGACCGCCTCATCCCCGCCATCTGCAAGGCCGCGACCAACATCATCGTCGGCGACCCGCGCTCGAGCACCCCGGTCTTCATGGGCCCGATCATCCGCGAGACCGCCCGGCGCGCCGCCTTCGACTTCCAGTTCGCCCTCGCCAAGGCCGGCGGCGACGTGCTCGTCGAAAGCACGCCCTTGACCACCGGCGCCGCCGCCGCGAGCGACGGCTTCTACCTCACCCCCAGCGTCGTCCGTGTCGACCGCTTCACCCTCACCCCCGGCCCCAGCACCCACGGCTCCCCCGGCGAGGGCGTCGTCCACCAGCACATCACCGACCCCGGCTGCGACGAGGAGCTCTTCGGCCCCTTGCTCCGCATCAGCGTCACCGACGGCCTCGACGACGCCATCGAGCAGGCCAACGCCACCCGCTACGGCCTGGTCGCCTCCATCTTCACCAAGGACGCCGCGGCCGCCGAACGCTTCCTCTTCGACGCCCGCGCTGGCTGCGTGAACGTGAACACCGGCACCGCCGGCGCCTCCAGCCGCCTGCCCTTCGGCGGCCTGGGCCTTTCCGGCAACCACCGCCCCGCGGGCAGCTTCAGCCTCGACTACTGCGCGTTCCCGACCGCCGCGATGCTCGAATCCGGCCCCGCCGCGACCCTTGCGGAAGGCATGCGTTTCGAGGATACTTGGATCCGCTGACGCCGCGCCGCCGCTGCCCCGGAGCCCGGTCCGAGCGTCCGCTCGCGAGGGGTTATGGAGCAGATTCTTGAGTACAGCTTCGCCCGGGTGCTCGTCCGTCTAGCGGGCGTGTTGCTGGCCGTGGTCGGTTTCTACAGCTTCGGGGCCGCCGTGCTGTGGCTGATCGGAACGCTCGTGCTCGAAACGTCGCCGGGCATCGGCTATGCCCTGTCCTACGCCTTGTCGTCCGGCCTGCCGTCGCTCGCCTTGGCGTTGCTGGGAGCGTACTTCGCCCGCGACGGCCACCTCCTCGCCCGCATCGTCACCAGCGGCCTGCACGGCCGCTGCCGCAAGTGCGGCTACGACACTCGCGCCGTCACCGCCGGCGCCTGCCCCGAGTGCGGCACGCCGCTGCCCGCACCGTCCACCCGTTCCCGCACGCCCGCCGACGAGGTGCATACATGAACACGGTCTCGCCATTGGATGCCCCGTTGCCCGGCCGTACGCAGGAGAACTGGCCGAACGTCATCGGCTGGATAAGCGTGGGCTTTGGCGCGCTGGGCGTGGTCGGCTCCATCTGCTCGCAGGTGTTCACCGCGCTGGGCCAGTCGCCGCAGATGCAGGTTCTGCAACCCTCGCCCCTGGTGCGAGGACTCTCATTCGGCGCAGGGATGCTCTCAACCATCCTGCTGATCACCGCCGGAGTCGCGCTGCTGCTGCGCCACCCCCTGGCCCGGCGGCTCTACATGGTCTGGTCGCCCTTCGCCTTGGTGCTCTGGCTCATCGGCGCCATGATGATGGCCGCCACCCTCCCCGAACTGGGCGCCCAGGCCCGCACCGACCCCACCTCGCCGTTTGCGGGCGCGGGCCGCAACCCGGGCGTGCTCGCCGTGACCGCCGGGATCGCGAGCTGCGCCCTGCTTCCCGGCCTGCTCCTTCCCGGCTTCTGCCTCGTCTGGTTCGGTCTGCTCGGCAAGGGCCGCGACCTCGCGCCGCGCCCCTGAACCTCACGGCGCCGCTTCAATCTCCGCCATCCGCCACGACCCGTCGAACACCCCCGCCGACGGCCGGTAGAACCGCACCATCACTTCGAACGTCCCTGTCGGCAGCGTGGGGATCCACGCGCTCTGCTTGCCCGAGGGGGCCGCGGGCCCGAACGACACGTCCACCGACCCGTCCTCGTTCCTGGTCAGCCCCGCGCTGGCCGACGAAACCCCCGCCCGCGCCACGCCCTTGAGCAGCGTGTGCGTCTCGCGGTCGTACACCGTCACCGACCACCCGTCACCCGCCGGCATCCGCAGCCGGTACGACTTCGCCCCGTCCAGCGCCGCCCCCGAACCGTCGCTGATCGCCGTGAGCGCGAACGCCCCGGCCCCGCGCCGCTCGATCCCCGTCGAGCGGCACGAGTACGCCAGCCCGCGCGCATCGATCGGGTACGCCGCCGCCCCGCCGCCGGGCGCCGCGGCCGTGGGTGACTCGTCAAACAGCCCTGCCGGCGCCGGCAGCCGCCACCGGCTCCCCGGCGTGTGCGCCGGCATCCCGCGTTCATAGCCGTACTCCAGCAGCGCCCTGGCCTCGCGAGCCCCCTCGTCGAGCCCGCGCACCGCCCGCGCACCCGGCGTGAACGCCTTGCCGCGGTTGATTCCCACCGTGTCGAGCTGGTCGAGCATCACGCGGTCACGCTCGAGCCACGGCTCGGCCTGCACGACGCGGTCGAGGGCCTCGAAGAACCGCAGGTCGTACGGGATCGCCGCGTCCAGCGCCACGCCCGATAGGTCCGTGCACGCCGTCGCCGCGCCCGCCCCCGCCGACAGCGGATACACCTTCACCCGCTTCATCACGTCGACCGCCTGGGCCCACGCGCCCTCGCCCACCAGCCCGCTCGTGAGCAGCACGCACCCGCCGAACGTTTCGCTTGCCAGCACGCGATACCCCTCCGGCGGCTTGCCCGCGAACCCGGGCGGTACAACCAGGAACTTCCCGCCCGGGCCCTGCCCCGTCCCGTCGCCACCAATGTCCGCGAGCACCGTCTGCCACGCGTCCACGATCACGCCGCCCACCGCCACGCCCCCCTCACCCCCGGGCACCTCGATCACCACCGGCCCCGCGTCCTTCGTGTTCACGAACACCATCCCGGTCACCACGTGCGGATCGGGCGTGAGCACCTGCGCCATCGCGTCGATCGGTCGCGACCACAGCACCGGTTCGTTCACCTTCGCCGGCGTCGCCGTCGTCACCGCGCGGCGCAGCACGTCCATATTCACCGCCGGCATCCCCCAGATCACCGCCTGCACCGCCCGCCCCTGCTGAAACCGCCACGCCACATCCTCCGGGCTCGTCGCCGGCCCCGCCGCCCGCGACATTCCGGGCATCCCCGGCCCCCCCGGCGCCCCCGGTGCGCCCGGCGCCCCGGGCTGCGGCAACTGCGGCATCTCCGCAATCCCCGCGCCCCCGCGCGCCCCCGGTGTCCGCGCCACACCCGGCTCGCGCCGCGGATCACGCGGCACCCGCGGCGCTCCAGGCGCCGCGCCGGGCGCTCCCGCTGTGCCCGGCGCTCCCGGCTCCGCCCCCGGCTGCGGCGCGGGCGGCGGCGCCGCCGCGTCCTGCCCCAGCGCCAACGCTGATCCCAGCACACCGACCACGCCCATCACGCACGCCGCGGCGGCAACTCGCATGCACTGCTCCTCAATCCGGCGCCCGCCCAGCCGGGCCGCGACCCATCCTACCGAAAGAGCATCGCCCCGCAACAAGCCCTCATACTCGGAGCACTCCGTGCCTCCGCGGTGAACGTCTACGCTCCTGCGATGCCCCGCAAGACCATCCTCCCCGACGCCCGCATCTCCCCGCGCTACGCCGGCGTCTGCACCTTCAGCCGCTACCCGCTCATCGCCCACGTCGCCCCCGAAAACGCCCCGCCCGACTGGGCCATCTACGGCGTCCCCTTCGACGCCGGCGTCACCTATCGCCCCGGCGCCCGCTTCGGCCCCCGCGCCATCCGCGAAGAGTCCCAATACGTCAAGCGCTACCACGTCGAGCACGACCTCGACCTGTGCGATGCGCTCAGCATCGCCGACGCCGGCGACTCCCCCGTCCGCCCCTTCGACTGCGAGGACAACCACAAAGCCCAGCTCGAGTTCGCCATGGCCATCGGCGACCCGAACCTCACCCGCCTCTTCGCCGTCGGCGGCGACCACTCCATCGCCCTGGCCAACATCCGCGCCACCTGGCAGCGCCGCGGCAGCCCCGCCGGCGGCCTCGCCTGCATCCACTTCGACTCCCACCTCGACACCGTCGACAGCACCCTGGGCGAGAAGTACTCGCACGCCTCGCCCTTCATCCGCGCCATCCAGGCCGGCTACATCAACCCGCGCCGCATGCTCTCCATCGGCATCAAGGGCCCGCTCAACACGGCCAAAGACCTCGACTTCGCCCGCGAGCACGGCGTCGAGGTCGTCACCTACGAAGACTGGTCCCAGCGCGACGGCCGGGCCCGCATCGACCAGTTCGTCCGCTCCCTCGCCGCCTCCAAGGCCGAGACCTATCTCACCTTCGACATCGACTGCGTCGACCCCGCCTTCGCCCCCGGCACCGGCACGCCGAGCGTGGGTGGGTTCACCAGCGCCGAGGTCCTCGCCCTGCTCCGCGGCCTTGCCCACCACGCCGGCGACCGCCGCGGCCTTGACATCGTCGGCGCCGACGTCGTCGAGGTCCTCCCCGACCGCGACGTCTCGGGCATCACCGCCCTGCTCGCCGGCCACGTCATCTTCGAGATCATGTGCCTGGACGCGCTGCATCGCCGCTGAGATCTCCCTCCGCAACGCGGAGGGAGACAGGTTGAAGCGGCGTCCAGCCGCTTCAACCAGAGGGAGGCCGCTGACGTTCCGTGAGTCCAGCACTCATCCGCGCGAGCCGCTTCATCGTCTCGTGCAGAACGCTTTTGGCAGACGTGGGGCTTGCAGGCTTGACGTCATTCGCTCGGTGCCGGCATGTTCGCAGCGTACCGGAACGGTGGGGCGGCGCACAACCGCCTCCCTCTCGCCGAATCGGCTGAACGCCGATTCAGCATTTCTCCCTCCGCGTTGCGGAGGGAGATCGCTCACCGCCGCAGCGCCAGCATCAACTCCACGTTCCCCGTCGGCTGGCTCAGCTTCTGCGCGATCTGCACCGGCGTGAGCCCCGAGTCGGCCATCTGGTACACCTGCTCGGCGATCGGGTCGTTCACCGCGCCGCGCACCGCGGCCGGCTCGCGCGTCCGCCCGCCCCCGGCCCGCGTCACCACCCGCGCCTCGTCCGTCCCCGGCACGCCCTCGGCCAGTTCCGACAGCGCCTTGATCCGCCGGTCCGCGTGCTTGATGAGCATCGCGAGCCGGTCCGCCTTCGCGTCCAGGTCGTCGGCGACCTGCTGCGCCAGCCGGCGCAGTTCGTCCGCGCTCGCCGCCGCATCCGTCCCCGCCTTCTCACCCTTTGACCGCCACCACAGCCACGCCGTCGCCAGCACGATCGCCAGCCCCAGCGCCACGAGCAGCACGGGCCACAACCCGGCCGCCTCCGCCAGCCACGAGCGGTCTTGGCTCGTGGCTGGCGCAGAGGCGGAGGGCTCAACAGCAAGAACCGCAACCATCACATTCGCGTGGGCCGTGAACATCGTCGGGCGATGCGATCGGATCGCTACGCTTGCGTTCGTGAACCGCGCCGCAGACGCGCAAATCCCGACGCACCCCCCGTGCCCTCCGCACCCCGGGTGCCCCCCGACGATGAGGCTGCCCAACCGTCGCGACCCCGCCGTCGCCCGCATCCTGCGCGACTGGCGCCGCCTCACCTCCGCCCCCGCCTCCCGCCGCGCCGGCCCGGGAGCGCCCACCCTCGTTGCCTGCTCGGGCGGGGCCGACTCCGCGGCGTTAGTACTTGCCCTTGCCACCTCCGGCCGGCCAATCGTCGTCGCCCACATCGTGCACGATCTGCGCGATCCCGCCCTCGCCCTCGCCGACCGCGACGCCGTCAAGGCCCTCGCCGCCGCCCTGGACCTGGAGTTCGCCGAAGCGTCCGTCCACATCCGCGCCCAGCGCGGCAACGCGGAGGCCCTCGCCCGGCGCGAGCGCTACCGCGCGTTGGCGCACTTGGCCCGCGAACGCCGCGTTGTCTACATCGCCACCGCACACCACGCCGACGACCAGCTCGAATCCGTCCTCATGGCCCTCGTCCGCGGGGCCGGTCCCGCCGGCCTCGCCGGCGTCGCCCCGTCGCGCCCGCTCGGCCGCGCGGACCGCCGGCTCACCGTCATCCGCCCCATGCTCGGCGTCACCCGCGCCGACGCCGAGGCCATCTGCGCCGCCGCCGGCTACCAGCCGCGCATCGACCACACCAACGCCGACACCACCCGCCTTCGCGCCGCCCTGCGGGCCCGCGTCACGCCCGTGCTCCGCGAACTGCGCCCCAGCGCCCCGCTCCGCGCCGCCTGCGCCGCCGCGCTGCTCGCCGACGCCGCGGCCGCCGTCCGCGTTCAGGCCCGGCGCACGCTCAACCGTGCAACCGAACGCGGGCCCGCGGGTACGACGCTCGCGAGGCGCGACCTGGCCCGCCTGTCACCGGGCGTGCTCGGCGAAGCGCTCCGCCTCGCCGCGGCCCGCGTTGCGCCCGGCGCCGGCGCCGACCGGCGCGGCTCACGCGCCCTGGACGCCCTCGCCCGCGCCGTGCGCGACGACGACGGCTCGACCCGACGCTTCACCTTCGGCGGCGTATGCGCCGTCCTCACCGGCGACAGCCTCACGCTCTCGCCCGCCCACCGTCCGTCCGTGCCAACCCCGGAGTTGCCCCGTGCCCACCGCCCAGCCCCGCGTCCGCGTCTCGACCACCAAGACCGCCCCGACCACCCCTGCCCCGATCTCGATTGACGAGTACATCAGCCGCCGCCAGCGCGTCCTCAGGACGCTCGACGCCAGCGTCGGCCTCGTGCTCGCCGGCGACGGCTCCGCCCCGCTCGTCGGCAAGTGGCGGGCCGACAGCAGCTTCGTCTACCTCACCGGCATCACCGACGAGCCCGGGGCCGCGATCCTCTTTGACCCCTCCAACCCCGACCCCACGCGGCGCATCGCCCTGTTCCTGCGCCCGGTGAACCCCGAGATCGACCGCTGGGACGGCCTTCGCCCGCTCATCGGCGCCGACCTCAAGCGTGCCACCGGCTTCACCGCCATCTTCCGTTCCATCGCCCTGGCCAACTTCCTCACGAGCGCCGTGCGCCGCACCAAGAAGGCCGCGTGCCTGCACCCGCTCGCGATCTACGACGCGCCGGTCTCGCCCGACCTCGCCCTGCTGCGCAAGGTCGCCGAGCGCGTTCCCGGCGTCTCGATCGCCGACCGCTCGCAGGAGCTCGGCCTCATGCGCCTCGCCAAGAGCCCGACCGAGCTCGCCCTCATGCGCCGCGCCGCCGACATCACCGCCGCGGGCTACGCCGCCGCCATGGCCCACATCCGCCCCGGCTCCACCGAGGCCCTCGTGCAGCGCGCCCTGGAGACCACCTACACCGACCACGGCGCCCAGGGCACCGCGTACAACTCCATCGTCGGCTCGGGCCTCAACGGCACCGTCCTGCACTACACCGCCAACAACGCCGGGCTCGAGAAGGGCGACCTGCTCGTCATCGACTCGGGTGCGCAGTACCACGGCTACGCCTGCGACGTCACCCGCACCTACCCCGTCTCCGGCACGTTCACCAGCGACCAGCGCGACCTCTACGAACTCGTCCTCGCCGCCCAGGCCGCCGCCATCAACGCCCTCCGCCCCGGCGTCCACATCGTCGATGTCGACGCCGCCGCCCGCGCCGTCATCGACAAGGCCGGCCACGCCGACGCCTTCATGCACGGCATCGGCCACTCGCTCGGCCTCGACGTCCACGACCTCACCCCCGACGGCACCCTCCCCGAGGGCGCCGTCGTCACCATCGAGCCCGGCGTCTATTTCGCCGCCTCTCGAACCGGCATCCGCATCGAGGACGACATCCTCATCAAGCGTCGCGGCTTCGAGAACCTCACCGCCGCCATCCCCAAGTCCGTGCGCGACGTCGAAGCGGCCCTCGCCGCCGCCCGCCCGTCCCGTCCCTGACCAGGTCCACCCCGCGCCACCTCGGTTCAGGCCGCCCGCACGGGCCGCCGGTGCCGCAGATCCGCATGCGTGGCTGATCGTCCGGGTCCGTACGACTCGATCCCGCGCGTCTGCCGTCCCGGCATCGCCGGCGCGACATCCCGCGTCCAGCGACCCCCGCGGGCCACCCCGCACTTGCCCCGGGCATCGGCGAGCATGCGATCCACCGCCCGGTCCAGGTCGTCCCGGGGCCGTCCGGTCGCGCGAATCCGTGCCGCGATCGCGGCACGGGCCGAGGCCGGCGCGGCCTCGGCCCCCGTCCATTGAAGGTTCATACCACCACCTATCCGGGCGTCATGCCCCGTCGCACGCCCACCACGGCGTGCGGCCGGCGGTCATGGCCGGCGAGAGACAAGCCCATCCATAATCCATCTCTTTCAGGCAGGCGCAGAACCCCCCACATAGGCAAGGTAAAGATGAAGTCAAGATGAAACAGGAACTCATGTGCTTTTTCGCCGCGAGTCCCGGAGGCCCTGAAGACGCGTGGTAACGTGGTGTCGGTTGGTGCGGGTAAACCCCGCAAACAGGTGGGCGGCACTCGTTCTGAGCGACCGCCCGGCACATTCCGATTTAGTCCATCCCCGCAGCCGGTTCGACGCGGTGACCCACCCGTTTGTTTATCCGTTCCGGGATTACCGCTTCCAAGACCGAAGCGGGCGAGCGGCCGAGGGAGGACTCACGATGGTGGTGGCGAATCGTTCGTCGTTGGTTCAGGAGCTGTTCGAGCAGTACTTCGAGCGGGTCTATCGCTTCGTCCGGCGCTCCGCCGACGAAGCCACCGCCGATGAAATCGTTCAGGACGTCTTCCTGAAGCTCCTGCAACATCCGGATCTTGAAAATAAAGCGCTCACGGTGAGTTATCTCTTCAAGATCGCGGACAATCTCCTCAAGCGCCGGTTCCAACGGGCCCGGCGCGCCAGCGAGATTCACAACGATCGTGCGGGCTGCTCCGCACCGTGGGCCATGGCCGCCCAAGACACCCCCGACGACGATGCTTCAGGCATCGCCTCGGCTCTGGCGAACCTCAAGGACGGCGAGCGCGACGCTGTGCGCATGATCGTCTGCGAGGAACTCAGCTACGAAGCCGCGGCCACGAGCCTGGGCGTTCGAGTGACCACCGTGAACAACTGGAAACACCGTGGACTTGAACGACTCCGCGAACACTCCTGCTCGGACGACCGCGCCCCGGCGAAATCTGACCGACGCCGAGCTCCGGGCCGCGAAGCAACGGGTCTGGGCGGCGATCGAGGCCGCGATGCGGCCGCGTGACCGCGTCCAGCCCATCGCCATCCCCGAAGCCCGCCCCGAGCCGAATCCCGAGCCCGACTCTCAGGCCGCCGTCGCCTGAGCACCGCTGACCACGGTCCACCCGGCCCCGCGTCACATCGCCTTCAGGGCCCGCCCCAGCCGGGCCACCAGCGCCTCGACGTCCTCGTCGCGCGTGCCCAGGTACATCCCCAGGATCTCCCCCTTGGGCCCCACGAGCACGAAGTGCGCGGGGTGGCGGATGTTCAGCATCGTCGAGCCGTCCTTGAGCGGGATCGGCATCGACGGGTCATCGGCGATCCCGAACTTCAGCCCCTCGCGCACCAGCCGCCACGTCGCGTCACGCTCGCCCCGCGCCAGCCGCCAGCGCGGATCGGCCCCGAAATTCGCCGCGAACTCGCGCAGTCGCTCCGGCGTGTCCCGCTCGGGGTCCACCGACACGCTCAGGAACTGCACCCGCTCGTCGCGAACCTTCTCCGCGACCGCCGACATCTGCCCGGCGAGCGTCGGGCACACCAGCGGGCAGTTCGTGAACAGAAAGTCCACGACCGTCAGCTTGCCGGTGAAGACCTCGTTGGTCACCGGCTGGCCGTTCTGGTCCGTCAGCGAGAACGCCGGGATCGACAGGTCCGCCAGGGCCGGATCGGCCGCGAGCGGATCGCCCGTCGCCCCGCTCGCCGAGGAACTGGGCCCGAACGTCGGCCCCCCGGATGTGCCGGTCCCCGCCCCGCCCGCGGGCACGCGGTTCGCCGCCACAATCAGCAGCGCCGCCGACCCCAGGAAGATCACCCCGGCCATCACTCCGATCGCCACGATCAGCCCTTTGGGCATCGAACCAACCTCCAGCCCTGCGGCCGTCAGAACACCAGCCGCACCAGCAGCGCGTCGGCCACCATCGCCATGAGGATCAGCGGCAGGTGGATCACCGACGCGATGAACACGCGCCGGGCGCTCACCCGGTCCCGCTTGCTCAACAGCGGCAGCGTCAGGGCAAAGTACCCCACCCCCGACGCCACCGCGAGCGTCAGGTACGCCGCGCTCAAGACCCCCGGCATCGCCAAGGCCGGCCACGCCAGCGCCGGCACGAGCAGGGCCGCGGACACCACGATCGCCCACGCCGTCAGCCGGCCCGTGGGGTCGATGATCGGCAGCATCCGAAAGCCACCCTGGGCGTAGTCGTCCTTGTACATCCACGCGATGGCCCAGAAGTGGGGGAGCTGCCACACCACCATCAGCCAGAACAGCGACCACCCGCCCACGTCCGCCAGCGGCGCCAGCACCGCCCACCACGCCCCGTCCGTCGGCCCCGGCGTGTGCAGCACGGTCGCCGCGGCCGTCCAGCCGATCAGCGGCGGAAGCGCCCCCGGCACCGCGCCCACGATCGTCGCCAGAATCGTCACCGGCTTGAGCGGCGTGTACACGAGCGTGTACAGCAGGATCGTCGCCAGCGAGACCAGCGCCGGCGCCAGCCCCACCAGCGACAGCAGCAGCGTCACCCCCGCCGCCGCCAGCAGCACCCCGATCCACAGCCCCGTCGTCGCCTCGATCCGCCCCGTCGGCAACGGCCGCTCGGCCGTCCGCGGCATCAGCGCGTCGCGCCGTCGCTCAATCCACTGGTTCAGCGTGTTCGCCCCGGCCGCCGACAGCGCCGTCCCCGCCAGGCACGCCGCCCCGGCCAGCATGAGCCCGGGCACGTCCCACGTCGCGAACGAACACGCCCCAACCACGAACCCAACCGCGGCCGTGATCGTCACCAGCCGCGTGATCCGCGGCTTGGTCAGCTCCATGGTCGCCGCGAACAGCTCGCGCCGGGCCGCCTCGATCTGCGCGGGGTCGGTCCGCGGGCTTACCCCGGTCGGCGGCGTCGGTCCCAGCGTTGGCGTCAGCGTCGTCATCGCATGCGGCCCCGCCCCCGGTGGCGTCCCTGCACGATCTTCGCATTGTTGCGCCGGGCGGACGCCGCGTCGATCCGCACGGGCACAACCGGTCCGGAAACATCCTCGCCCCGCCCCGGGTCGTACGATGGACGTTGCACGAGTCCCCGTGGCCGAATGGATCAGGCACCGACCTTCTAAGTCGGATCATGCAGGTTCGAATCCTGCCGGGGACGCTTCAACGCGCTTCGCGATCTGCCCTTCGGCCTACCTCACCCACGCCCGCGGCAACATCGCCCTCTGCTCCTCCCCACCGTCCAGCGACAGCGACGCCGCCAGCGCCGCGTCCATCGCCCCGTTCCGGTCCGACCCGTCCAGCTCGTTCAGCCACCGCTTGGTCGCGACGACCCCCGCACTCGGCTTCGCGGCCAGCATCTCCGCCAACGTCCGTGCCGCCGTGCCCACCTCGTCGCTCGTCGCGACGCACCGGTGCACCAGCCCGATTCGCGCCGCCGTCACCCCATCCACAAGCACCGGGTTCAGCAGCAGTTCCCGCGCCCGCCCGACCCCGACCAGGTTCGCCAGGCTCGGCGCCGACACCGCCGGCGACAGCCCCAGCGGCACCACCGGATAGCCCAGTTTCGCCCCGTCGTTCGTGATCGCAAAGTCGCACCCGCCCAGCAGCGCGCACCCGCCCGCCACCGCCGCTCCCTGCGCCGCGCACACCACCGGCTGGTCCAGCCGGCGCACCGCCCGCACCGCCTCGCTCAGCCCGCTCAGCATCGCCCCCAAGGCCCGGTCATCGTCGCGGCACAGCGACAGGTCGAACCCCGCGCAAAACGTCGCCCCCTCGCCCCGCAGCAGCACGGCCCGCGCCGCCGCCGGCGTCTCCCGCACGCCCGCGAGCAGTTCCGCCAGCATCGCCGGCGACAGCGCATTGCGCTTCTCCGGGCGTGACAACGTCACCACCCAAACCGCCCCCTCGAGCGTCCCTTGCACCATCACGCCCGTCCCCCGGTCTCGCTCGGAGCCGTCTCGCTCGCCCCAAGCGCCGCCCGCTGCACGATCGACCGCGCAAAGTCCGCCGCCTCGCCCAGCCGGGCCAGGTCCACCCCCGTCACATACCCCGCGGCGTGCACCGTCCGCACCAGCGTCTCGGTCGCGATGTTCCCCGGCGCCCGGTTCCCCGGCGTCGACGCGTACGGGCACCCGCCCAGCCCCGCCGCCGACCCGTCGAACGCCCGCAGCCCCCAGTCCAGCGCCGCCAGGGCACACTCCGAAGCCCGCCCGAACGTGTCGTGCAGGTGCAGCACCGTCCGCCCCGGGTCCGCCAGGGGGCCCAGCGCATCGAGCAGGTCGAGCGTGCTCTGCGGCGTCGCCGCCCCGATCGTGTCCCCCAAATCGATCTCGTCCACCCCGATCTCGAGCAGTTGCTTCGCGACCTTCGCCACCTCGCCCGGCGCCACCAACCCCTGGAACGGGCACGCGATCACGCACGAGATGTACCCCCGCACCGTCAGCCCCGTCGCGTGCGCCCGCGCCACCACCGGCCGGAACCGCTCGATCGTCTCGGCGATCGTCGCGTTCGTGTTCCGCTTGCTGAACGCCTCGCTCGCCGCCGTGAACACGCTCACCACGTCGATCACCCGCCCAAAGTTCGACGCCACCGAGTACCGGTTCGCATCCAGGGCCGACTCCAGCCCCTTCTCGTTGGGCACCAGCGCGCTGAACACCATCCCCGCCGGCTTCCTGGGCGCCGCCCCCGCGCACACGTCCGCGGCGTCTCCCAGCTGCGGCACCCACTTGGGACTCACAAACCCCGTCAGCTCCACCTCGTCCACCCCGCTCAGCGCCAGCAGCTCCACCAGGCGGATCTTGTCCGCCGTCGGGATCAGCCCCGGCTCGTTCTGCAACCCGTCCCGTGCGGCCACGTCGGTGATCCGCACGCGCGCCGATTCGGCGCGGTCGGTCTGGGAGGGAGAGGCCGAGCCGCTCGACCCGCCGGAATGTTCGCTGCTGGCCATGGTGATGCGCATCGGGGCACGAGGACCGCGTGGGCGACTCCGCGCGTGTGCCCGCCGGCGTCATCCCGCCGCCGGGCCGGGGCAGTCTACCGCTTCTTCCTTCCGCGTGCATGCCCCGGCCGGTGCTCCATACCATGCCCCCCGGGGCCTTGCAGCGATCGCCCGCGACCCGCGGGCACGGAGCCGGTCGGCATGTCAACAACCAAGGTGGTCGAGCACGAGGTCAGCCTGGAACTCGAGCCCCTCGGTCGCCCCGATCAGCCCTCCGTCCGCATCGTCTGCAGCAAGCCCACCCGGCTCGGCCGCTCCAACGAGTGCGAACTCTGCCTCGCCGACCCGGGCGTCTCCCGACGCCACGCCGAGATTACTTACCAGTCCGGCACCTGGTTCATCACCGACCTCGCCAGCCGGCACGGCACCTTCCTCAACGCCGTCAAGCTCGACCCTCACGCCCCCGTGCCCCTGCGCGAGGGCGACCTGCTCCGCGTCGGGCCCTGGACCTACCGCGCGATGGTCGGACGCGGGCGCACCCCGCGCCTCAGCACCGTCGACGACTCCGGCTCGACGATGGTCCGCGTCCAGCGCGTCAGCGAGCCCGAACTGACCAGCCCCGCCCAGCGCCGGCTCTCCATCCTGCTCGATTACGCCGCGAGCATCAACGCCGCGACCACCGAGGCCGGCCTCGTCGAGGCCGTGCTCGACGCCGTCATGGCCGGCACAGGCTTCCCGCGCTCGGCCATCATCCGCGCCGGCTCCACCATCGACGAGGTCGAGGTCCTCGGCCAGCGCGGCCTCACCCCCGGCCAGCGCGTCAGCGTCTCGCGCTCGCTGCTCAAGGCCGCGGCCGGCGGGGAGATCGTCAAGCTCACCGGCGAAGGCCCGATCAACACCGCCGAGAGCATCGTCCGCCTGGGCATCCAGTCCGCCATCTGCGCCCCGATCTTCCTCGGCGACGCCATCGCCGCCTACCTCTACGTCGACTCCCGCGCCGACGAGGCCCAGCAGTCGGCCGACGCCGCGGCGTTCGTGCAGGCCATCGCCCGCACCTGCGGCCTGGCCCTGGCGAACGTGAAGCGGTCCGAACTCGAAGCCGAGCAGAACCGGCTCAAGGACGACATGCGGGCCGCGCGCGAGGCCCAACGCATGATCATGCCGCCCGAATCCGGCCTGGTCGCCCGTATCGTGCGGTACTGCTTCCAGGTCCGCCCCGGCCGCTTCATCGCCGGCGACCTCTTTGATCTGTTCCCCCTCGACGAGCGCCGCGTCGCCATCGTCCTGGGCGACGTTTGCGGCAAGGGCATCGGCTCCGCCATCCTCATGGCCACCACCCAGAGCTACCTCAGCGCCGCCCTGCGCTTCTTCGGCGACCCCGCCAAGGCCGTCACCGAGGTGAACCGCCACCTCGCCCAGCGGGCCGAGGACAACAAGTTCGTCTCGCTCTGGGCCGGCATCCTCGACGTGCAGACTCGAAGGCTCGCCTACGTCGACGCCGGCCACGGCTATTGGCTCGTCGGCCGGCAAGGCGAGGCCCCCGCCCGCGTCGAAAGCCGCGGCGGCGGACCCCTGCTCCGCGCCGACGAAGAGCACATTTACACCTCGGACGAACTCACCCTGAACACCGGGGACCGGGTCATCCTCTTCTCAGACGGCGTCGTCGAGCAGCGCTCCCCCAACGACGAGGAGTTCGGACTCGACCGCACCATCGACGTCCTGGGCGGCTCCGGCGGCCCCGGCAGCGACGTTCAGCGGATGTTCGATACCATCGTCGCCTTCGCCGGAACCGACCGCCTGTCCGACGACGTCACCATCGCCTCGATCCAGCTGGGCGACGACGACGCTCCCGGTCAGGCGGCCCGCTCGGCCTCGGCCGACGGAACCGGATTGCTCGCGCGTCTGTAACAGAGCGCCGGGCCTCGCGCCGGCAAACCCCAAGGTATTCCTATGCGCACGGACAGCGAAGCAGACATCAAGATCGGCCCCCCCGACGGGACGGGCCTTTCCGACGCCGACATCACCGCCGCCAGCCAGCCCGTCCGGACCCTGCTCGAGGCCGTCGGCCGGGTCGTGGTCGGGCAGGACCGCATGATCAGGGGCCTGCTGCTGGGCCTGCTGGCCGGCGGGCACGTCCTGCTCGAGGGCATGCCCGGCCTGGCCAAGAGCCTCACCGTCAGCACCCTGGCCCGGGCCATGGACGCGTCCTTCCAGCGCATCCAGTTCACCCCGGACCTGCTCCCCGCCGACCTCATCGGCACCCTCGTGTACAACCCGCGCGACGGCGTCTTCACCCCGCGCAAGGGCCCGCTGTTCGCCAACCTCGTCCTCGCCGACGAGGTCAACCGGGCCCCGGCCAAGGTCCAGTCCGCCCTGCTCGAAGCGATGCAGGAGCGGCACGTCACCATCGGCGACACCACGTACGACCTGCCCGACCCGTTCCTCGTGCTCGCGACCCAGAACCCCATCGAGCAGGAAGGCACCTACGCCCTGCCCGAGGCCCAGGTCGACCGCTTCATGCTCAAGGTCATCGTGGAATACCCCACCCGCGAGCAGGAGCGCCGCATCGTCGACCGCATGGCCGCGATCGACCCGCCCAGGTCCCTCGGCCACGTCATCGACCTGGCCGCGCTGAGCCGGGCCCGGTCCGCGGCCGCCCGCGTGCACGTCGACCCCCGCATCAAGGACTACATCGTCGACCTCGTCCGAGCCACCCGCGCCCCGGAGGACTACGGCCTGGACCTCAAGGGCCTCGTCCAGCACGGCGCCAGCCCCCGCGCGTCGATCTGGCTCACCATCGCCGCCCGCACCTGGGCCTTCCTCGACGGCCGCCCGTTCGTCATGCCCTCGGACGTCAAGTCGGTCGCCGCCGAGGTCGTGGCCCACCGCGTCGGCGTCACGTACGAGGCCGAGGCCGAGGGCGTCACCAGCGCCGACATCGTGCGCCGAGTGCTCGAGAAACTGCCGGTCCCCTGAGCCAGGGTTTCCCCCGCATTTGTCCTTTGCTCCTTTGCCCTTTGCGATGTGACTATGGACCGCGCCGAGCTGATGAAGGACGTGCGTCGCCTGCAGGTGCTGGCTCGCCGCGCCGTCACCGAGATCTTCTCCGGCGAGTACGCCTCGGCGTTCCGCGGGCGCGGCATGGAGTTCGAGGAAGTCCGCGAGTACCAGCCCGGCGACGACGTCCGCACCATCGACTGGAACGTCACCGCCCGCGCCGGCAAGCCCTTCGTCAAGCGCTACGTCGAGGAACGCGAGCTCACCGCCCTGCTCGTCGTCGACCTCTCCGCCTCCGGCATGTTCGGCTCGGTCGCCAAGCTCAAGCGCCGCGTCATGCTCGAGTGCGCCGCGCTCGTCTCGCTCGTCGCGGCCATGAACAACGACCGCGCCGCCCTCGTCACCTTCACCGACCGCGTCGAGGCCTTCATCCCGCCCCGCAAGGGCTCCGTCGCCGCCAGCCGCATCCTGCGCGAGCTCATCGCCGCCGACCCCCAGGGCGCCGGCACGAACCTGCCCGCGGCCCTGGACTTCACCTGCGCCCGCGTCCGCCGGCGCTCGCTGCTATTCGTCGTCAGCGACTTCCTCTCGCCCGCCACCGGCGGGTTCGAGGCCGCGCTCGCGCTCGCCGCGGGCCGGCACGAGCTCATCGCCCTGCACGTGCGCGACCCGCGCGAGGCCGAGCTCGAGCCCGTCGGCCTGCTCAGCGTCCGCGACCCCGAGACCGGACGCGGCGCCACCATCGACACCTCCAGCGCCAAGGTCCGCGCCGCGTACCGCGACGCCGTCGCCCGATCCGCCGCCATGGCCAGACGGGCCGTGCTCTCGGCCGGCGGCGACTACGCCGAAGTCTGGACGCACCGCCCGCCGGCGGACGCGATCCTCGAGATCTTCCGGCGCCGGGAGCGGCGCCGATGACCACGACCGCGCTCGCTGTCGCCGCGATCGTCGCCCTCGCCGCTCAGCCGGCCGGCGAGTACCGCGCCGACCGCTCCGCTCGCGACGTTTCGCTCGGGTACAGCGTCTCGCCCACCGACCTCACCGTCGCGCAGCGCATCGTGGTCACCCTGCGCGTCACCGCTCCCGCCGGCTGGTCGATCGCCTGGCCCGCCGTTGGGGAGAAGCTCGGGCGCGCGACCGTCGTCTCCACCACCGACGCCCGCGACGGCCTCACCCACACGCGCACAATCACCCTCGAGCCCTACCTCCCCGGCGACGACACCATCCCGTCGCTGAGCGTCTCGGTGTCGCCGCGCGACCCGCAGGCCGCGGCGTCACCCGTCACGCTTTCCACCGAACCGGTCAAGCTCACCATCCGCGCCCTGCTCCCCGACGACCCCGCCCAGAGCCTCGAACTCCCGCAACTCCGTGGTGAGCGCGAGCCCGCCGGCTCCAAGCCGGTGCCCGTCGCCGCCATCATCGGCGGCGCAGTCGCACTCCTGGGCGCCGGTGTCGCCGGGGCCGTCATCGCTACACGCCGCAAGCCCGTGGCCGTTGACCACGCCGCCCTCGCGCTCGCGGCCATCGACGCCGTCGCCGCTGCGCCCGCCCCGACCTCCGGCGCGGCCCGCAACGCCGCCCTTGATGAACTCGGGGCCGCGGCCCGGCGCTTCCTCCAGGCCCGCGGCGTTGCCGGCGCGGTCGGCGCCGCTACGCCGGACCTGGCCCCGATGCTCGCGCGCGTGCCGCACGTCGCCGCGGTCGCCGACCGGCTCACGGCGCTGCTCACCGCCATCGACGCCGCTCGGTTCGACCCGCGCCGCGCCTCCGAAGCTCCCGGCCCGCTCGCCGCGCAGCTCGCGGCCGTGCTGCGCACCCTGGTCCCGGCGCCCGCCGACGCCGTCGGGAGGGGCGCCGCATGAGGTTCGAGTCGCCCTGGATGCTGTGCCTGCTCGTGCTCGCCCCGCTGGCGTGGTGGTGGATGCGGCGCGCCGGCTGGTCCCGCGGCGGCATCCGCGCCGGCTCGCGGGCCGGCAAGGCCGTCGCCGGCCTACCGCTGCCGACGCTCGCGGTCGCGCCGGCGCTGCCGCGCTCCTGGCGCGTGCGCATGCTCGCCCTGGTGCCGCTGCTGCGGGCACTGGCCGTCGTGGGCCTGGTCGTGGCGCTCGCCCGCCCGCAGTTCGGCGAGGGCCGCGTGGTCACCAACGTCGACGCCGTCGCGATCCAGGTCGTCGTCGACCGTTCGGGCTCGATGCGTCAGCAGATGGAGTTCGGCGGCTCGATCATGTCGCGTCTCGACGTCGTCAAGCGCGTCCTTCGGGCCTTCGTGCTCGGCGACGGGCGCACGCTCGAGGGCCGAACCGGCGACCTCGTCGGCCTGATCGCCTTCGCCGGCGCCGCCGAGACCCTCACTCCGCTCGTGCGCGACCCGCAGGCCGTCGTCGCCGCGTGCGACGCCATCGACCCCGCGACCGAGCGCTGGGAGGACGGCACGGCGATCGGCGACGCGCTCTCGCTGGCCGCGGCCCGCCTGCGCCGCATCGAGGAGCAGGCCCGCCAGCGCTCCGCCGACGCGCGCCGCCAGGCCGCCGACGCCCAGCCCCAGGACCAGCAGGCCCTGATGTCGTCCGAGCCGATCACCATCCGCAGCAAGGTCATCGTCATGCTCACCGACGGACGCAACACCGCTGGCGAGCGCCTCCCCGAGCAGGGCGCCGCCCTCGCCAAGCAGTGGGGCATCAAGGTCCACGTCGTCGGCATCGGGGGCGACCAGGCCTTCCGCCAGCGCGGCGGCTCGTTCGTCGCCATCCCCAGCGACATGGACGAGGAGACCCTGCGGGCCATCGCCGACACCACCGGCGGCATCTACCGACGCGCCGACACCGGCGAGGCCCTCGCCAAGATCGCCGCCGAGATCGACGCCCTCGAGAAAACCTCCGTCGAACGCACCGAGTTCGTCGACTACCGCGAGCGGTTCGGCGTCCCCGCGCTGGTCGCGGCCGCGTGCGCCGGGCTCGAGGCCCTGCTCGCTGCGTTCTTCCTGAGGAGGGCGCCGGCATGACGCTGCAGGAACCGCACTGGCTGCACGGGTTGTGGGCCGTCCCGCTGGCGCTGCTGCTGGTGGTCTGGGCCGCCGCGGCGGGCCGGCGGGCCCTGGCCCGCTTCGCCCCGATCGCGCCGCAGTTCAACCGTTCCCGGCCCACCATCGGCGCGGTGCTCGCCCGCCTGGGCATCCCGGTGTGCCTCGCGGCCCTGTCGCTGGCGCTCGCGCGTCCCGGCTGGGATCCGCGTCCCATCCCCAGCGTCCGCTCCGGACGCGACGTGGTCTTCGCCGTCGACGTCTCCCGCAGCATGCTCGCGCGCGAGGGCGCGACCTCCCGGCTCGAGCGGGCCCGCCTCGCCGTTACCGACGCCTTGTCCGTGGCCCGCGGCGACCGCATCGCCCTGCTCGCGTTCGCCGGCGACGCGGTCGTCCGCGCCCCGCTCACCACCGACTACGGCTTCGTCCGGCTCACGCTCGCCGAGCTCGGACCCGACGCCACGCCCCGCGGCGGATCGTCGATCGCCGCGGGCATCGAGGGCGGCATCCGCGTGCTCTCGCGCCCCGGCGGCTCCGAGCACCGGGACATCGTGCTCATCACCGACGGCGAGGACCTCGAGGGCGCGGCCATCGACGCCGCACGCAAGGCCGGCGCGGCGGGCATTCGCCTGATCGTCGTCGGCATCGGCGACTCGACCACGGGCTCGCCCGTGCCGGCCGACGCCTCGGCCCGATCGCGCCCGCTCCTGCACGAGGGCACGCCCGTGGTCAGCCGCATGAACCCGCAGGCCCTGCGCGAGATCGCGTCCGCCGGCGGCCCGGGCTCGACGTTTATCGAGGCCGGCGCGGCCAACCTCGCGTTCGACGACGTCTACACACGATTGATCACCAGCGAGCGGCGCTCGGAGACCAAGTCCGAATCCACGGTCCGGTTCCGCGAGGGCTTCCAGGTTCCGCTGGCCATCGGCCTGGCGGCACTGGTTCTCGGCGCGGCGTTCAGCGGGAGGACGCGACGTGCGTGATTCGATTCGCAGACTCACGGCCGTCGCGGCGCTCGCCACGCTCTGCGCCGGCGCCTGGGCCCAGCCGCAGCCCGCGCCATCGGCGGAGAAGCCGGCCGAGTCGGCCGAACTGGCGGCGCTGCGCCAGGCGGCCGAGGCACACCCGAGCGACGCGGTCCGGCAGTACAACCTCGGTGTCGGGCTTGCCAAGGCCGGGCGGTACGAGGAAGCCAAGGCGGCGCTGCAGAGGGCCGACACGATGGCCGCGGACGCGGGGCTCAAGGCCGACGCGCGGTTCAACCAGGGCGTAATCGAACTGGAATCGCTGCAGGAGAGCGAGGGCGCTGCGGGGATGACGCCCGCGGGCCAGTCCGCGGACCGGCTCGGGGCGCTGAGCCGGGCCGAGCGCCAGTTCCGCCGTTCGCTCGAGGCGTCGAGCCAGGGAGAGACCGCGGCGGAGGCCGCGAAGTGGATCGAGCGGGTCCAGCGTGTCCGCCAGCGGATGGAGGAAGAGAGCCGCCGGCAGCAGCAACAGCAGCAGAACCAGGATCAGCAGCAGCAGCAGCAGGGCGATCAGCAGCGGGAGCAGAACCAGGACAAGCAGGACGGCAAGCAGAACCAGCAGCAGGGCCAGCAGCAACAGCAGCAGCAGAACGGGGATCAGGGCCAGCAGCAACAACAGCAGCAGCAGGGCCAGGACCAGGCCCAGCAGCTTCAGAACCTGGCCCGCCAGCAGTCGCAGTTGTCGCAGCAGTCGGCCCAGTCGGCGACCAGGCCGGATGACCCGCAGGGCCGCCAGCAGCGCCAGCAGCAGCAGGCGGATCTGTCGCGCCAGACTGAGCAGGCCGCGGAGCAGGCCCGCGAGCGGCGCGAGCAGCAGGCCAAGGAACAACAGACCAAGGAGCAGCAGCAGGCGTCGGAGAAGATGCAGCAGAAGATCGACCAGGCGATGCGCGAGCAGGCCGCGGCCCAGGAGGCCCTCGACAAGGGCGACGACCGCGGCGCGGCCCAGGCCCAGCAGCGGGCCGCGGCCAATCTCGCCGAGGCGGCCCGCGAAGCCGCCCAGCAGGCCGAGCAGCCGCCGCAGCAGCAACAGCAGCAACAGCAGCAACAGCAGCCCAAGCCGGTACGCCCGCAGGCCGAGGGCGAGCAGGCGAACCAGGGTTCGGCGTGGGACTTCACGGCGGCGGAGATCCTCGACAAGGAACGGCGGCAGCGCGAGGGCCTGCAGCGGCTGCGGCGCGAGGCGCGGCGCATCTTCGTGGAGAAGGACTGGTGAAGCCGCACCGGATCATCGGCGTTGTGGCGTGCCTGCTGGGCGTGTTCGCGCTGAGCGGAATTGTCCTTGCGCAGGGCGGCGGGCAGCCGGGCGCGGCGCCGAAGGTGCAGGCCGAACTCGACCGCGCGCGGGTCGCGGTGGGGGACTGGGCCCTGCTCACGATCACGCTCGATGGCGTGGACGCCGACTCGACGCCCGTGGCGCCGACGGTGCCGGGGCTGCACATCCAGTACCTGGACGTGGCCCGCAGCAGCCAGACGTTCCTGTCGATCGTGAACGGCCGGCAGTCGAGCCGCACGATGGTGACGGTGCAGTACCGCTACCGCGTGGAGCCGATGCGTTCGGGACGGTTCGATATTCCTCCTTTCCCCGTGGTCGTGGGCGGGCAGACGGTGATGACGCCGGAACTGACGGTGATCGCGGCCGAGCCGGGGCCGAACCCGGACTACCTGGTCGAGGTCGAGGTGCAGCCGCAGGAAGCGTTTGTGGGCGAGCCGGTGCTGCTGCGGACGACGTGGTTCGTGTCGACGCGGGTCAGTGATTTCACGTTCTCGCTGCCGGGGCTGGAGCGGCTGAAGGTCTCGGACGCGCCCGACCCGCGCCCGCCGGGGACCCACCCGCAGGACCCGGACTTCCAGCAGTTCCGGTTCCTGGGCGGCATGGTGTACGGGATCCAGGCCGAGGTGGAGTACAAGGGCCGGCGCTTCACGGCCGTGACGCTCGACCGGATCGTGACGGCGAGTGAGCCGGGCTCGTACACGCTGGGGCCGATGCGGGTGGCGTTCGACGCGGCGGACACGCGGAGCGGGTCGTCGATCGGGGTGTTCCCGGGTCGGGCCAAGAGGATCGTGATCGCGTCGAACCCGGTGACGCTGACGGTGAAGCCTTTGCCCGAGGAGGGCCGGCCGCCGGGGTTTGACGGGCTCGTGGGTGAGTACACCCTGAGCGCGGTGGCGGCGCCGACGGCCGTGCGTGCGGGCGACCCGATCGAGCTGTCGTGGCGGGTGACGGGCACGGTGACGGCGGACACGGTGCCGCCGATGGTGCTGACGTCGCAGCGTGAGCTTGCGGACCGGTTCCGCGTGCCGGTGGAGCCGGTGGTGCCGCGGGTGCAGGGCAAGGACGCGGTGTTCGGGGCGACGATCCGGGCGCGACAGGGCGTGACGCGGATCCCGGCGCTGACGCTGAGCGTGTTCGACACCAAGAGCAAGCAGTACAAGGTGCTCAAGAGCCAGCCGATCGACCTGGACGTGGCGCCGGGGGGGATCGTGTCGTCGGACGAGCCGGCGGTGACGGCGGCGGACGAGCCGGAGCGGGCCGCGGCGATCGAACCGATCGACCGCTCGCCGCACGCGGTCGACGTGGACGGGCTGCTTGGCGACCGCTGGGCGCTGGTTGCGGCGGTGGCGCCGGTGTGCGGCGTGATGCTTGGGGTCGCGGGGGTGCTGGCGAGCCGGCGGTGGTCGCGCGAGCCGTCGGTGCGGGCCAGGGCGGCGGCGCGGCGGGCGGTGCGGGACCTGCGCCGGATCGAGCCGGCCCGGGCCGACGCGGCGGACCGGGCGGCGGCGGCGCTGCGCCGCTTTGAGTCGCGCTTGCGCAGGCTGGACGCCGAGCGGGCGGTGCTCGCGGAGGTTGAGCGGCACATCGACCGGCTCGACCGCGGGCGGTTCGGCGGGCGGCACCTGTCGCTGGAGCGGGCGGAGGTTGAGCAGATGACGGCGGCGGTGCGGGCCGCGGCGGGGAAGGTTGGTGTTGATGAGCCCGCGGCGCCGAGAGTCGCCACCGGTGTCTCGTCGGGCGCCGCCCCGGGCGGCGCGGTGCGGGCCGGCGTGTGGGGGCTGGTCGCGGTCGGGGCTTTGTCGCTGCTGGCGGGGGCGCCGGCGCGGGCGGCGGAGGGGCCGACGGCGCTGGACAACCTGCGGTCGGCCGAGGCGATGGCGGTGTCGGACCCCGGGCAGGCCAAGGCGCTGGCGGCGACGGCGATCGACGAACTGCTCGCCGAGGCCCAGGGGCCGGCGGGGCGGACGGCGGCGCTGCACAAGGCGCTGGCGCGGGCGTACGTGGTGACGGGGGACACGGGGCGGCGCGATTTGGCGTTGCGCCGGGCGGCGAGGCTGTCGCCGTGGTTGTCGATGTCGGTGGAGGAACCGGAGCGGCCCGGGACCGCGCCCGCGGCGCCGGTCGTTTCGGCGCCGACGGCGAGCACGGCGGCGATCCCGCTGGCGTGGGCCGGGTACGTGCGCGTGGTGAGCGCGCCGGTGCGGCTGGGGGTGCTGGCGGCGGCGTGGACGGGGTTGTGGCTGCTCATCGGGGCGCGGCTTGTGATGGAGCGACCGGTGCACTGGATGGCGTCGGCGATCGGGCTGGCGGCGGCGGTGACGGTGCTCGCGGCGGCGGGGGTCGGGCTCGACATGGCGCAGACATGGGCGCAGCGGGACGAGGTGATGATCGTGAAGGCGGTGACGCCGCGGACGGGGCCGGATGACGTGGTGTTCGCTCCGGCGGGGTCGGTGCTGGCGCCGGGGACGCTGGTGCGGGCGGTGGAGGATGGGCCGGGTGAGCCTGGGTGGATGCGGGTGCGGCCGTGGACCAGCGGGGGCAAGGGCGACGGCGCGGGCGAGGCGGTGTGGATCCCGGCGGGGACGGCGGAGCGCGTGGTGCGGTAGGGGATTACCATGCGGGCCGAGCGGCCCCGTAGCTCAGCGGTCTAGAGCAGGCGACTCATAATCGCTTGGTCCTCGGTTCGAATCCGAGCGGGGCTAGTTGTCGAGTCCCGGCGGGGCGATGGGTCGACATGGGCACGTGGTGGTGGTGGTTGTCGCGGTGTCGGTGAGAACTCGGTCGGCGGGAGTGCCGCGGCAACGACGGAGCTGTGGACAGTGGTGCTGGGAGTTGGGGAAGGCGTGGGCACCACTGGCGCGGGGACGTGCTCGAACTCGACCCGGCGTGAGCATGCCGGAGCGGGTGACGATGGTGTTGGCGAGGGTGTTTGCGCGGACGGTTGGTTCACCCCGGGCGTGCGCCCGGGGCTCGTTTGAGGCATAGCGAGGCGAAGGATGGCGCTGGCGGCCATGCGGCGCTCGCGGACCGGGGCCTTGTCGTCGTCGAGGATGCCCAGGAGCGTCTGGAACGCGAGGCGGACGGCGGCGACAAGGTCGGCGGGGGCGATGGCGTCGGCTCGAGTTACGGGGGATTCGTGGTCGTGCATGGCGATTTCGCGCGGGGTGGGTTTGTGCGCGCCTCTATAGAGGGGGGCGCGGACACGTTTGCGCGCGCAAAAGCGCCGGTGCGCGAGGGGGCAGAGTGGCTAAATGGCGGAGCAGCCAAGAGATAAAAATCTTGGGGAAATTTCGAGGTGGGGGTTCGAGTGGTACGCGGATGCGCGCGCAAAGGCGGCAACGGCGCGTTTGTGCGCGCAGAAGCGGAGATGCGCTGTGCGGGTTGGTGATCGAGGAATCCGGACCTTCGCGGACTCAGGTCCGGCGTCGGACGCACGTGGACCCACGCACCACGCGCCGCGGCGAAGCGCCGGGGCGGGTGGTGGCACCCGCGCGGGATATCTGCCCGGGTCAGCGGCCGCCGTTGGCGGCTTCGAGGCCGGCGGCGAAGGCGTTGCCCAGGGCGGGGGGGCCGAGGACGGTGTAGTGGGGGTGGGCGGTGTCGAAGCCGGGGGCGAGGTAGGGGTGCAGGGCCCAGAGCGAGTCCATGGTGTCGCGCTGGCCGATGACGCGGTAGAGGTCGATGGCGGCGCAGTGCTCGATGAGCGGGGCGATGCCGCGCAGGACCTCGCCGCGGGGGAGCGGGCCGTCGCTGGTGAGGCGGGCGGAGTTGATGGCGATGGTGCGGAAGGAGGCGGCTCCGGCGCGCTGGGCGAGGGTGTGCAGGGCGCGGATCTTGGCGCCGGTGTAGCCGGCCCAGGTGGTGGAGGCGTCGTTGAGTGCGTCGGCGGGGACGCCGGTGGCCTGGCCGGCGGAGTTCTGCGACTCGACGTGGATGAACAGGACGTGGGCGCCGCGGGCGTTGAGGGCGTCCAGCACGTGGCGCCAGTAGGCGTCGCGCAGGACGCGGGTCTGGGGGTCGGCGAAGAGCCAGCTCATCTGGTCGACGGCGCGGGTGCCGCCGATGCCGAGCATGGCGACGGTCCACGGGAGGCGCGGGTGGTCCTGGCCGGGGTTGAGGTTGCGGATGATGCGCACGCCCAACATCGAGCAGATGGAGTGGCGCTTGAGCAGGATGTAAGGCTGGTAGCTCACGGGCGTGGGGTCGATGGCGATGGTGTCCTGGGGGATGTCGATCTCGCCCATGACCCACGGCTGGGTGCGGACGCGGACGAAGCCGCGGCTGCCGATGCCCGAGAGGGGCGGGGTGGGCGTGCTCCAGACGTCCATGCTCGCGGGGCGGAGCGGCTGGCCGGGGTAGCCGGTGTAGGCCGCGGCGAGGGCTTCGCGCTGGGCGTCGACGGCGAAGGCGCTCGCGTCGACGGTCATCCAGCCGGGGCCGGAGCCTGAGAGGCTGCCGCCGGCGGTGGTGAGGCGCCCAAGGCGGTTGAGCGCCGCGTCCGAGCCGTCCTGGGCCCGCAGGGCGAACTGGATACTGCCGCCGGGGTTCGTCTCCCGCTGACCGAGCACGGCCTCGATGCAGACGAGATCGCCGGCCTTCATGCGGGTGCGGGCGTAGAGCAGGCCGGAGCCGACGAGGCGGGCGTGGCCGCTGCGCGGGTCGTTCATGGCTCCGTCGGGGGTGTTCTGCACGGCGTAGATGTTGGGCATGCGCCAGCGGGCGGTGTCGCTGGTGTCGGAGGTGGCAAAGGCCGAGAGCAGACCGAGGGAGTTGGCGCCGGGGCGGTGGGTGTGCATGCCGGAGCCGGCGTAGGTGGTCCACTCGTAGGGCGTGAACGGGGCTTGCGGGATGGGGAAGGGAATGGTGAAGTTGGGGCCGAAGCCGCTGGTGATGGGGATGTCGTCGGGGGAGATGCTGACGTCGCCGCCGTAGGAGATGCGCCCGCCGAGGCCGGCGTATTGGCGGAGCGGGTGGTTGTCGCTCATGGTGGCGGACCAGTAGACGTCGGGACGGGCGTCGTAGCCCTGGCCGGCGTAGTAGGTCATCACGGACTGGATGAGGGCGTCGGCGAGGCCGCCCTCGGCGGCGGCGGAGTTGGAGTCGCCGATGACGATGGCGACGCAGCGTTCGCCGTCACCGAGGCGGCGGAGCCAGTCGCCGACGCTGGCGAGGTCGCCGGCGAGGGCGTCGCGGTTTGGAGGGAGCCAGACGCCGGTGGAGATGCGGTTGCCCGTGGGGCCGCTGAGGAGGCATTCGGGGAATTCGCGGGCGGTGCCGCGGTTGGTGAGGATCGTGGGATCCTGGCTGAGGCCGCGGAAGGTGAAAGAAACCTTGGCGCGGGTGGGCTGGGGGAACTCAGGGACGAGGGGGGAGGTGGTGGAAGGGTGGTACTCGAAGGCGAAGAGCTTGCCGGTGAAGCTGCCGTGCTGGAAGAAGGAGACCTGGGGACCGGTGGTGAGCAGGTCGGAGAACTTGGTCAAGGCGCCGGGGATGGTGCCCCAGTGGCGCATGATGGAGATCTCGGAGTCTTTGAAGGCGACGAGCGAGGAGCCGAGGCGCGGGGTGCTGGCGCGGGTGACGCGGGGCGGGTTGCCGCCGGATGGGGGGCCGTGATAGGCGTTGAGCTGCCAGTCGCCGATCTCGAGGCGGTAGCAGGCCTGAAAGGAGACGCGGACGCCGGGGCGGACGATCTCGGGCAACCGGCACACGGCGTAGCGGGAACCGACGATGACGGCGAAGCAGAGGTCGGCGGTGCTCGGGGTGGTGCCGGGATCGATGTAGACGAGGCAGCCGGCGTCGGCGGAGACCTCGCCGCCGAGGTATTGCTGGCGGTCGGTGCGGTCGGCGATGAAGTCGACGCCGAACCAGACGGCGTTGTTGCCGGTGGCGACCTTGGCGTCGTGGGGGCTGGCGTCGACGACCTGGATGCCGCGGGCGTCGCCGCTGGAATCGACGGCGGCCTGGATGTAGCGCCAGGTGGCGATGGAGGGGATGAAGCGTTCGACGGGGTCGGGGAGGAAGCCGAGGGAGATGTCGAGGTCCTGGGCGGAGGCGTGGGAGATGCCGGTACCGCGGGGACCGGGCGGGTTGGCGTTGGCGGCGCCGGCGTTGGGGGCGCTGGTGGGCTGGAGCGGGTGCGTGGGGGAGGGATCGGCGGAACGTGGGGGTGATGGGGCGTTGGGGGCGGGGCCGGCGGCGGGGACTGCGCGGCGCGATGGCGCGAGGGCGAGGTCGCTGGGCGCGTCGGCGTCGGCGTTGAGGTCGGGGGTGAGGATGACCTGGCCGCGGGCGCGGGCGGTGTCGAGCGCGGCGGTCCAGGCGGCGCTGGGCGCGGGGTTGGCCCAGGCGATGCGGGAGGCGCCGGCGCCCATGGCGAGGGCGTACTCGAGCGAGGCGATGGCGTCGGAGACGAGGCCTGCGCCGGACGCGTCGAGGACCCTGAGGGGCATGATCGCGCCGGGGGCGGGATCGGTCGGGGATGTCGTCGGCGGCGGCGCGCCGTCGTCGGTCGGGTCGGGGTCGTTGTTGACGAAGTCGTAGCCGAGCACGTCGTCGACGTAGCCGTTGGCGTCGTCGTCGAGGCCGTTGGCGGGGATCTCGGCGGGGTTGGTCCACGTGGTGACGACGCCGGCGCCGGCGGCGGCGAGGCCGCGGCCGAGGTCGGCGATGACGGGGATGGTGGCGGGGGACGGCCACGAGCCGGGGCGGGTAGCAACGGGCGAGGCGTGCACGGTGTAATCGGGCTCGGCGAACTCGACGCCGGGGATCTTGTGCAGGACGTTCAGGGCGTCATCGACGGGGACGGTGACGGCGAGCTGCTCGAGGCCGGGCACGAGCGAGAAGGAGCGCACGAGCACGCCGCCGACGAAGATGCGGGCGAAGGCGCGCACTTCTTCGGACGTGTCGGGCTCGAAGCGGACGAGCACGGCACCGGGGGCGTGATCGCGCTTCGGCGCGGGCGCCGACGCGGCCAGGACGGGCGCGGGGCGCTGCACGAACTGCGGCAGCGTGGACGGTGGTGGGGGAGCAGCGGCGGCGCAGGCGGTGATGGCGGCGAGCGACAGGTGCAGGAAACTCGGCATTCCGGGCCCTTTCGTGGACTCAGCGTCGCCGGGCACCCTGGCCTCGGCGTCGTCGCGAACGAACCCGGTCTTCTCGTGGGGAAGCGGTGGGGCCGGCCCGTGGGGCGTGGGCGGGCGCGTTCGGGATCGTCTTGGATCTGCCAAAGCGTACAACCGAACGCGGGCGCGACAAGGGCGCGCGAGCGTGTGAAGGCCACTCTGAAAAGGACTTTACCAGGTTCGCATGGGGATCTTGACGGCGCGGTCGTCGGCGCAGCGCTGCGCGTCTTGGTAGCCGGCGTCCGCGTGGCGGAAGACGCCCATAGCGGGGTCGTTGGTGAGGACGCGCTGGAGGCGTTTGGCCGCCTCGGGGGTGCCGTCGGCGACGATCACCTGGCCGGCGTGCTGGCTGAAGCCGATGCCGACGCCGCCGCCGTGGTGGAAACTGACCCAGGAGGCGCCGCTGGCGGTGTTAACCAGGGCGTTGAGGATGGCCCAGTCGCTGATGGCGTCGGTGCCGTCCTTCATGGATTCGGTTTCACGGTTGGGGCTGGCGACCGAGCCGCAATCGAGGTGGTCGCGTCCGATGACGATGGGGGCGGAGACGTCGCCCCTGGCGACCATGTCGTTGAAGAGCAGGCCGGCCTTGTCGCGTTCGCCGTAGCCGAGCCAGCAGATGCGTGCGGGCAGGCCCTGGAAGCCGAAGCGGGGGGCGCAGTTGGCGAAGTCGCCGGCGAGCAGGGCCTGGGGGTTGGCGTGGCAGGAGAGGATCCAGCGGTGGAGGCGCGGGTTGAAGCCGCCGTCGCGCTCGGGGAAGGCCTTGAGGATCGCCAGATCGGTTTTGTAGATATCGATGGGGTCGCCCGAGAGGGCGGCCCAGCGGAAGGGGCCGCGGCCGAGGCAGAACTGGGGGCGGATGTAGGCGGGGACGAAGCCTGGGAAGCTGAAGGCGTCGCTGAAGCCGTGGTCGTAGGCGCGCTGGCGGATGTTGTTGCCGTAGTCGAAGGTGATGGCGCCGCGGGACTGCAGTTCGACCATGGCGCGGACGTGGCGGTCCATGGTGGCGAGGCTGAAGCGTTCGTAGTCGCGCGGGTCGACACGCCGGAGGGTCTCGGCTTCCTCGACGGTGAGGTCGGCGGGGACGTACGAGAGCACGTCGTGGGCGGAGGTCTGGTCGGTGAGGACGTCGGGGGTGATGCCGCGTTCGATGAGGCGTTCGAGCAGCTCGACGGCGTTGCAGTCGACGCCGATGGAGCGGGCCTCGCCGGCGTCGCGGCAAGCGAGGGCGTGGTCGATGGCTTCGTCGACGCCGGCGACGACGTCGTCGAGGTACTTGTCGCGCTGGCGGCGGAGGAGGTTCTTGAGGTCGACGTCGGCGATGAGGCAGACGCCGTCGTTAAGGGTGACGGAGAGGGGCTGGGCGCCGCCCATGCCGCCGCAGCCGGCGGTGACGCAGAGGCGGCCCTTGAGGGTGCCGCCGAAGGCGTCGCGGGCGCACTGGGCGAAGGTCTCGTAGGTGCCCTGGAGGATGCCCTGGGTGCCGATGTAGATCCAGGAGCCGGCGGTCATCTGGCCGTACATGATCAGGCCCTTGGCGGCGAGCTGATCGAAGTGCTCCTGCGTGGCCCAATGGGGGACGAGGTTGGAGTTGGCGATGAGGACGCGCGGGGCGTCGGCGTGGGTGCGGACGACGCCGACGGGCTTGCCGGACTGGACCAGGAGGGTTTCGTCGGGCTCGAGGGCCTTGAGCGAGGCAACGATGGCGTCGAAGGCGGGCCACGAGCGGGCGGCCTGACCACGGCCGCCGTAAACGACGAGGGCTTCGGGCTTCTCGGCGACCTCGGGGTCGAGGTTGTTCATGAGCATGCGGAGCGCCGCTTCGGCCTGCCAGGTCTTGCAGGAGCGCTGGTTGCCGCGGGGAGCGCGGACGGTGCGGGCGCCGGCGTCGGGCCGGGGTGACGTCGAGCGTGAGGATGTGGAAATGTGTCCGCCCTTGAGAACGCTGGCCATGGCGCTTCTCCGCAGTACGGCCGTGCAGCGCTCGGCCGCGCACAGCGTGCGGCGGGCGCTGTTTGTGTGGAGCCTACGCCTTGCATCGGTCAGGCACAAGGCCCAATTTGAGGGATGCGCGCCTGGGGATCGCAATTCAGGCGGATGTGCTCGAGAATGCGCCGGATGAAATGAGTCGGGCGATGGCGTGGATGTCGGGCGCGGGGGGGCGGTCGGCGACGAGCGGGGGGACGAGCGTGCGGATGCGGGCGATGGCTCGTTCGACGGGCGCGCCGGATCGGAGCGGGCGGTGGCGTTCGACAGCCTCGGCGGCGGCGAGCAGTTCGATGGCGATGACGTTCGTGGCCAGTTCGCAGGCGCGGGCGGCCTTGGCGGCGCCGCGCGGGCCGAAGGAGTTGTAATCCTCGATGCCGGCGCTGGTGGAGAGGTTGGCTACGCTGGCGGGGGTGGCGAGGCCGATGATCTCGTTGCAGCACGCCGCGGCGGTGTACTGGGCGATCATCAGGCCGGAATGGAGCCCGGGATCGGGGGAGAGGTAGGGGGAGAGGTGGGCTTCTTTGTCGAAGGCCGAGAGCATGTGGAAGACGCGGCGCTCGGAGATGCCAGCGACGTGGGCGAGGGCGATGGTGAGGATGTCCAGGGGGATGGCCATGGGCATGCCGTGGAAGTTGCCGGCGGAGATGATCTCGACGGCGCCGGGCTGGCCCGGTGGGGGGGCGAAGACGAGCGGGTTGTCGGTGACGGCGCCGAGTTCGTCGTCGACGCGGGCGGCGACGTACTCGAGGGCGTCGATGGCGGCGCCGAGCACCTGGGGCATGCAGCGGAGCGAGTAGGGGTCCTGCACGCGCGGGTCGTTGTCGCGGTGCGAGGGGATGATGGTGGAGCCGTCGAGCAGGGCGCGCAGGGCCGCGGCCACGGCGCGCTGGCCGGGCTGGCGCCGGGCGTCGTGCACGCGCGGGTCGAGGAACGCGTCGGTGGCGCGGCAGGCGTCGATGGACATGGCGCTTGCGAGCAGGGCGGCGTCGACGAGGCGGCGGGCGTCGCGCACGAGCAGGGCGCCGCGGGCGGCCATGAGGTGCGTGCCGTTGATGAGGGCGAGGCCCTCCTTGGCTTCGAGCGTGAGCGGGCGGATGCCGGCGGCGCGGAGCGCGTCGGCGGCGGGGGCGGGGGGCTTGCCGGGCAGCGACGCCTCGCCCTCGCCAAGCAGCGCGAGCACGATGTGGGCGAGCGGGGCGAGGTCGCCCGAGGCGCCGACGGAGCCGACCTCGGGAACGACCGGGGTGACGCCGGCGTTGAGGGCGGCGAGCAGGGTCTCCACGACGACGGGGCGGACGCCGGAGAGGCCGCGGGTGAGCGACGCCGCGAGCAGGAGCATGACGGCTCGGACGATGTCGTCGGGCAGGGGGGCGCCGACGCCGGCGGCGTGGGAGCGGATGAGGTTGCGCTGCAGGTCGCGCAGGTGGTCGTCGCTGATGCGCTGGCGTGCGAAGGAGCCGAAGCCGGTGTTGATGCCGTAGTGGGGCAGGCCGTCGGAGAGGAGGGATTCCAGGGAGCGGCGGCCGGCGTCGATCCTGGCGCGTCCGGCGGGTGCGAGGTCGACTCGGGCCCGAGCGCGGGCGACGGATTCGACCATCGCGTGGGTGAGCGGGGCGCCGTCGAGGGCGACGTGGGGATGGTGGGGTTCGTCGGGCGAACGATCGAGGAACGTCATGCGAAATCTCGGGGGAAGCGTGGCGAAGGCCGCACCCGCATTGGGGATCGAAGGTATGGTGAACGCGGGGTCAACGCCGGAGGGTACGGTGCGTCCGGAACGCCTGGGGAGGATGTTCGGGCGGGGTGGGCAAAGCGGGCTCGGGCGCGCGGCGATGCTGCTTGCGCTCGCCGCGGGTGTTGTGGGGGTGGCGGGGGGTGTTGGAGGGTGCGCGGCGCGGTCTGCGGCGGCGCCGGATCGGGGGGAACTGGTCGCTCAGGAAGTGGCTGACGCGGGGCCGGTGCGCTGGCCCGCGCGGTGCACGACGGACCTGGAGCCGGCGATCGGGTCGTCGGCGCGGGTGCTGGTGTCGAACTGGGTGCCGGAGCTGGGCGTGAGCGACGCGAGCGAGGCGACGGCCATCGCGGGCGTGGCGTCGGTGAAGGCGTATGGGCAGGGGGTGGTGCGCGAGTTCGACCCTTCGGTGGGGGTGTCGCGGTTGGCGCGGCTGATGCCCACGGCGCAGTTCCTGTCGTTCGCGTCGGGGGATCAGGCGGTCGAGACCCTCGCGGATCCGCGGGTGTGGCGGACGATCGGCGACAGCACGCGGATCGAGTACTTCGCACCGGTGGCGGCGATCGAGGGTGCGCCGGCGCCCGAGCCGCGCGGGCTGGTGATTCACCTGGGGAGCCTGGGCGGGCGGTCGTACGAGCTGCCGGTGCTCGAGCAGTTCCGCAGGCGCGGGTGGGCGGTGGTGCGGCTGAACGCGGCGACGGCGTGGGAACGCGAGCGGCCCGTGACGATCGAGAGCACGCAGACGCTCGAGCCCGCGGCGGAGCGGCTGGCGGGGATGATCGACAACCGCATCGCCGAGATCGCGTACGCGGCGGAGGCGGCGACGCTGTGGGTGCGGGACCGGCACCCGGAGGTGCCGACGGACCGGGTGATCGTGGCGGGGTTCAGCGCGGGGGCGCTGGCGGCGCCGGCCGCGGCGGTCCGGCTGGGTGAGCGAGTTCGGGCGGTGGTGCTGGTCGGGGTCGGTGCGGACGTTCTGGACGTGTCGCAGTCGTCGACGCTCACCAACGGCGGGATCCGGTTGCGCTGGCCGCAGGGCCGGCGGGACGACGCGGCGTGGGAGTCGCTCAAGCGGCTGTACCTGGCGCGGACGAGTTTGGACCCGTACGCGCTGGGGCCGCGGCTGACGGGGACGCCGACGCTGATGCTGCACGGGGCGCTGGACGAGATCGTGCCGTCGTGGACGGGTGACCTGGCGTACGAGCGGCTGGGTCGTCCGGAGCGGTGGACGGTGCCGATGGGTCACAAGGGGCTGTTCTGGCGGCTGGGGGCGTATGCGCGGGAGATCTCGGTGTGGGCGGACGAGGCGGCCGCGGGGACGAACGAGCGGGCGACGGCGGCGCGGTGACGCCGCGGCACGCTGGCCCGGGGTTGACCCCCCTAGCTGGTCCGATAATACATGTTATGTAAAACTGGATGGGAACAATGGCATTCAACGACCCCGAAGCGCGAGCGAGGGTCTCGGATTGGCGTCCATTGTCCCGAAACCCTTGCTTGCGCGTCGGGCTCATGGATGCGATCGTCAGAGCCGCAGCGCCATGTACAGCGTGCACGGGTCGGGGTCGTTGTTGAACTTGGGGGTGGGCGTGAAGCCGAGCGACTTGTAGAGGGCGTTCGCGGCCTCGAGCCTCGGGTCAGTGTCGAGCTTGATGGTGGCGTAGCCGATTGCGCGGGCGTCGGCGAGGATCTGGTTGATGAGGAGGCGGCCGAGGTGTTGGCCGCGATGGGCGGGGCGGACGTACATGCGCTTGAGTTCGCAGACCGGCGCGGCGTCGGCGGGGAGTGCGTCGATCGGGCGGAGGGCGGCGCAGCCGGCGGGCGTTGGACCGTCGGGTCCGGCCACCATCGCGATGTAGATGCGGCCGCGGGGCTCGGTGTAGCGGCCGGGGAGCGTGGCCAGTTCTTCGTCGAATCGCTGCGCGTTCAGGCTTGCGCCGGCGAGGTGGGCGATGCTGGCGGCGTACTCGGCGAAGAGGTCGCGGGCGATGGCGAGGTCCTGGGGCGTGGTGACGCGGCGGAGGGCGGACATCGCGCCATGCTATTGGGGCTGACGTGCGGGGCGTGGGCGGTTCGGCGGCTGGCAGTTTGGGGACCGCACGGGCGTGCGGGCGGATTGCGGTTGGAGGGCGGCGTGGTATTCTGCGGCCTTCGCGTGGAGGGCCCGCCCATGTTCCTGTTCGAGTGGTACTTCGGTTTCCCCCCGCTTATGCGGTTCCTGATTGCGCTGGTGCCGCTGGGGATTTCGACGGTGATGTTCCTGAATGGCACGATCTGGCCGTGGGGCTGGATCGTGGGCGCGGTGATGCTGTGCTGCGCGTTGCCGTCCCGTGGGGAGAAGAGCGAGTGGGGAGATTGGTAGCCGCACGCCGCGACCGCTCTTGCGGCCGAAGGCATGAAGACATCGCCAAGGATGGGCCTTGGTTATTCGGGGAGTGCACGCCGCCCCCTCGCTTGCTCGGCTGGACGCCGAGCACGCATTTCCCCCTCCGCCGGGGCGGAGGGGGATCTTCCACTCGCTTGCGCTCGCGGCTCTTATCGCGACGCCTCGACACACTTCGCGACGACGTCGCCGAGCTTCACAAGTTCGCCCTTGCCGGCGTCCTTGCGAAGCTTGAACTCGGCGGAGCCTTCGGCGAGGGCCTTGTCGCCGAGCGTGAGGCGGATGGGGATGCCGATGAGATCCGCGTCCTTGAACTTGACTCCAGGTCGCTCGTCGCGGTCGTCGATGAGGACGTCGAGGCCGGCCTCGGCCAGGGCGCGGGAGAGGTCCGCGGCGTGGGACTTCTGGGCGTTGTCGTCGGGCTTCATCATGACGAGCAGGACGTGGTAGGGCGCGATGGCGCTGGGCCAGACGATGCCGTTCTCGTCGTGGTTCTGCTCGACGGCCGCGGCCATGGTGCGGGAGACGCCGATGCCGTAGCAGCCCATGATGACGGGGATGCGCTGCTGCTTGTCGTCCAGGACGGTGAGGCCCATGGCGCTGGAGTACTTGGTGCCGAGTTTGAAGATGTGGCCGACCTCGATGCCGCGGCCGGTGACGAGGCGGGCGCCGGCGGCGCGCGGGGAAGGATCACCCTCGAGGGCGTTGCGGACGTCGGTGACGCGGAGCTTGGATTCGTCCTTGAGCGCCGGGCCCAGGTCGCGGGTCCAGTCGAAGCCGGTGACGTGGTGGTCGTGCTCGTCGGCGCCGGTGGCCCACGGTCCCCCGCCGCCCACGGCGTCGGGATCAACCAGGACCAGAGCTTTACATAACCCGCCTTCGTTCAGGATGGGATTGAGGATCACGCGCGGGCTGACATACCCGATCGCGAAGCCGGCCTTCTTGGCCTCGGCTTCGGGCGCGAGGATCACGGTGTAGCCCGACGCGGCCTTGACTTTGCCTTCGTTGACGTCGTGGTCGCCGCGGACGACGGCGAGGATCCACGTGGGCGCCGTCTTGGGGTCGGCGGTGTTGCTGCTCGTGCGCCCGGTGACTTTGAACACGATGGTCTTGAGCATCTGCGCCGGGGTCACCTTGAGGTGTCCCGCGACGGCGTCGATGCCGGGCATGTTCGGTGTGTGGTGCTTCTTGAGTTCAGCCCCCCCACTGCCGCCCCCCCCACTGCTCCAACTCCAGGCGCGCTCGCCGATCTCGCACTTTTCGACGTTGGCGGCGTAGCCGGAGACGGGGCAGCGCAGGATGGTGTCCTCGCCGCTGGGGGCGTTGACCATGAACTCGTGGCTGGCGGAGCCGCCGATGGGGCCGCTCTCGGCCTCGACGGCGGTGAAGTCCAGGCCGCAGCGGGTGAACGAGTTCGTGTAGACGCGGTACATCGCGTCGTAGGCCTCGTTGAGGCCGCCGGGGCCGTCGATGCGGTCGTGGAAGGAGTACGCGTCCTTCATGAGGAACTCGCGGCAGCGGAGCAGGCCGGCGCGGGGCCGGGCCTCGTCGCGGAACTTGGTCTGGATCTGGTAGACGTTGAGGGGGAGCTGCTTGTAGCTGGTGATGCAGGCACGCAGGAGCTCGGTGATGACTTCCTCGTGCGTGGGGGCGAGGGCGCAGGTGCGGCCCTTGCGGTCGGTGAGGCGGAAGAGGTTGTCGCCGTAGTCGACGTCGCGCTTGGTGTCCTTGAAGAGCTCGAAGGGTTCGAGCGCGGGCATGAGCATCTCGCAGGCGCCGGCGGCGTCGAGCTCGGAGCGGATGATGGCGCTGATCTTGTGGATGGTGCGCCAGGCGAGGGGGAGGTAGTCGTAGATGCCGGCGCCGACGGGACGGACGAAGCCGGCGCGGTGGAGCAGGATGTGGGAGATGGTCTCGGCGTCGGCGGGGGCTTCGCGGGCGGTGGGGATGAGGACGTTGCGCCAGCGGTGGACGGCGCCGTGGGATGCGGTGGTGGTCGGGGAGGTCATAGGGGCGGATGGTATGAACGAACCCCGAGCGTAAGCGACGGGTCTGCGGGACGATGAATGAGAGGATGGTCGGAGGACCGGGGGCGGAGGCGCCGGTTCGTTCATCGCCAGGTGTCGGCGCGCCGGAAGTGGCGGGGCGACATCTCGTGGTCGGTGGCCCGGGTCGCGGGTTGCTCGGGGCCAGTGGGGTCGCCCAGCGGGAGGGTGGTCGGAGGGGCCGCGGGCGCGGGGAGCGCGATCGGAGCTGAGCCCGTGGAGCCCAGCAGGCGTGCGGCGGGGGAGCGCTTGGCAGGGCGCTGCGGGAGGCGAGCGGAGGGAATCGAGTCGGGGGACGGCATGGGGGATGGTAGGGAATACGAAAGCAGGCGCTCCCTGAATACGGAGGCGTCGTTCGCAGAAGCGGTGAAGTCCGTGAGGGATGAGCAGGGCCGCCGCTTGAAATGCGAAGACCGCCGGGGTGGCTCGACGAGCGATGTCGAGGCCCGCTCGCTTACGCTCGGGGTTCTTTACGCCCGGGCTTTCGTTACGCGCTCGTTACGCCTTGGTCGTCGTCGGGACACCCGGGCGCGCGATGACCTGCACGTCGTCGTTGGCGAAGCCCAGGCCGAAGGCGCGGTGGACGGCCTGCATGGCGCGCTTGCCGTCCCATTCGGGGACGAGGCAGGAGATCTTGATCTCGGCGGTGGTGATGTTCTCGATCTTGATGCCCTCGTCGGCCAGGGCGCGGAACATGGTGGCGGCGACGCCGGGCTGGGTGATCATGCCTACGCCGACGGCGGAGACCTTGGCGAGGCCGGTGTCGATGTGCATGGAGCCGGAGCCCAGGGCGGCGAGAACGCCGTCGATGATGGGCTTGACCTCGGTGAGCTCGGCGCGGTCGACGGTGAAGGCGAGGTGGGCCTTGCCGGGCTCGAACTCGTTCTGGATGATGTCGTCGACGCTGATGCCCGCGGCCGCGATGGGGCTGAAGATCTCCTTCTGCAGGCCGGGGCGGTTGGGCAGGCCGGTGAGCGTGACGCGCCCGATGTCGTCGCGCAGGGCGACGGTGGAGACAGCGCGGGATTCGAGCATGGAGGGATCCTCACAGATGAGCGTTCCGGCGTGCTGGCCGCCCTCGGCCCACGAGGGGGCGCGCTGGCTGTGCAGGACGCGGATCGGGACCTTGTGCTTCTTGCCGAGCTCGACGGCCCGGATGTGCATGACCTTGGCGCCCTGGCTGGCGGCTTCCATCATCTCGTCGTAGCCGATGGTGGGGCGCAGGCGGGCGTCGGCGACGACGCGGGGGTCGGCGGTGTAGACGCCGTCGACGTCGGTGTAGATCTCGCAGACGTCGGCCTCGAGGGCGGCGGCGACGGCGACGGCGGTAGTGTCGGAGCCGCCGCGGCCGAGGGTGGTGATGTCGTTGGCGTCGGTGACGCCCTGGAAGCCGGCGACCACGGGGATCTTGCCGGCTGCGATCTCGGCGTCGAGGCGCTGGCGGGCGACGGCGCCGACCTTGGCACGCCGGTGCATGGGCTCGGTCTTGATGCCGACCTGGACGCCGGTGAGGCTGACGGCCGGGGCGCCCATCGCGGTGAGGGTCATGGCCATGAGGGCGATGGAGGCCTGCTCGCCGGTAGCCAGGAGCTGGTCCATCTCGCGCCCGCTGGGGGCGTCGGTGACCTTGGCGGCCAGGGCGATGAGGTCGTCGGTGGTGTCGCCCATGGCGGAGACGACGACGACGACGTTGTTACCGGCGTTGCGGCAGTCGATGGCGCGGCGGGCGCAGCGGCGCATGCGCTCGGGATCAGCGACCGAGGAGCCACCGAATTTCTGGACGACGGTCTTCACGCGGGGTCGGGGTGGGGTTGCGAGCGAGGTCGCGGCGGTGCTCGCCGGTGTGCTCGGGTGTGCGCTCGTGAGTGTGCTCGTCGGGCGAGTGGTCACGGTCAGGGCTCCCATCCGTGGGTGCGTGCCGGGTGCGTAAACGCACCGCGAGCGGCGCATCGTGCGCGGCGCGCGGAGGTGTTGCGATAGCGTAGGCGGCGGCGGATCGGCTTTGCAGCGGCGGGGACGGAAATCACCCGGGCGAAACTGCCCGAACGCGCACGCTGCCCCACGTCCAACCCGCGGTCGGTGGTCGCGCACGAAAACGCCCGTGACGGGGTTGACCGTCACGGGCGCCATCGAAGTCAGTCTGCGGCGTGCGGGATCAGGCGCCCGGGTGCGGGAGCTTGAACTCCTTGAGCAGGCCGTCGATGTACTCGTGCTTCTTCTCGGGGTCGGCGGCAGGGTGCAGGCCGCGGAAGCGGACCTTGCCGTCGGGGTCGAGGATGACGACGTGGGGGATGCCCATGACGCCGTACTCGGGGTTGAAGACGTTGCCGGAGCCGACGGCGATGGGCCAGGTCATGTCCTTGTCCTTGGCCCAGGCGGCGAGGGCGGGGAACTGAACGTCGGGCTTCCACTCGATCGGCTGACCGGGGGTGGTCTGCGGGCGCGGGGTGCCCTGCATGTCGGTGACGCCCAGGACGACGACGGGGAAGTCCTTGTAGCGGGCCTGCAGGTCGCGGACCTGGGGGAAGCTGGCGATGCACGGGCCGCACCAGGTGGCCCAGAAGTCGATGACGACGACCTTGCCCCTGAGGTCGCTGAGCTTCTTGACGTCGGGGTTGCTGGACCAGTCGAAGGTGATCTCGGGGGCGGTGTTGTTGAGGAGCTTGCCCTTGGCGAAGGCGCCGTTGAAGCTCTTGACATCGTTCTCCAGGCCCTTGCGCTGGCGCTCGTTGAGGGACTCGGAGCCCTCGGCGAGGGTCTTGGCGACCTTGTCGGCCGCGGCGGCGCGGATGCGCTCGCGGGTCTCGGCCGGGGCGGTGGCGCCGTCGTCGGCGAGGGGCAGGAAGGCGGACCACAGGCGGCCGACGGTCTCGGGGGCGAGCGGCATGGCGACGACCTTGGCGAGGGCGTCGGCGTAGGCGGCGTCGGCCTGCGAACCGTCGACGGTCATGCCCATCAGGAGCCACTTGGCCTGCTTGGCCTCGACGGCCTTGGCCAGGCCGGGGTGGGCGAGGGCGCCCATCGTGCGGTCCTTGATCTGGGCCATCCACGCGGCCTCGTCGGCGCCGGCCGCGGGCGGCGGGCTGAAGGTCGTGCGCAGGATGGCGGCCCGGGCGCCGTCGGCGCCGGTGTCCTTGGCGAGGGCCGCGAGGCGCTCGTCGATGCGGTTCTGGGTGTCAGGGGAGACGCGGGCGAGCAGGCGCTGCTCGGTGAGCTTCTCGAAGGCTTCGACGGGGAGTTCCTCGATCTTCAGGGCACCGATGGCCTCGTTGGCGGCCTTGCCCATGGCTTCGGCCCGCTCGCGCGGGTTCTTGCCGGCGTCGGCCGCGGCCTTGCCGGCGGCTTGGATCGTCTCGATCGCCTTGCCAACGGGGTCGGTGGCTGCGGCGGGTGCAGCGGCCGCGGGGGCCGCGGGCGGGGTGGCGGTGCCGGCCTGGGCGAGGACGCCCGCGGCCATGGAGAGAGACAGGCCGAGGGCGGCCGAGGCGAGGAGGGGACGCAGCGACATGGGGATGGACTCCGATGGACCCCGCCCCGGAGCCTGGAATGGTAACCGATCGGGCGGCGAACGCCTGTTGGTACAGGTACTTTGGCCGCGAGGTTGCTTGCGCAAGGTCTGCGGGGAGGAGCGAGCCCGGGTGCGGTCAGGTGACCTGGGCGGGCTTCCAGTTCTGGACCGTCGGGGTGAGGGTGATCCAGATCTTCTCGAGCAGGTCGCGGGTGCCGGCCTTGGCGGCCCCGGAGATGGCGAGCACGCCGTCGCGGGGATTGAGGTTCAATTCGGCGCACAGGCGGTTCACGGCGTCGGCGCGTTCGGCGTCGTCGGTGAAGAGGTCCATCTTGTTGAGCACGACGAGCTCGGGCTTGTCGGCGAGGGCCTGGGAGTGGGCCGCGAGCTCGGCCCGAACCTTGCGGTAGTTGTCCGCGGGCTCGGCGCCGTTGTCGGGGAGCGGGTCGAGCATGTGCACGAGCAGGCGGGTGCGCTCGATGTGGCGGAGGAAGTCGAGGCCCAGGCCGGCGCCGCGGCTGGCGCCCTCGATGAGGCCGGGGATGTCCGCGATGACGAGGCGGCGCTTGGTGTCGAGCTCCGCCACGCCGATCTGCGGGGTGATGGTGGTGAAGGGGTAGTCGGCGATCTTGGGGGTGGCGCTGGTGAGGCTGGCGAGCAGGGTGCTCTTGCCGGCGTTGGGCATGCCGATGAGGCCGACGTCGGCGATGAGCTTGAGCTCGAGCCGCAGGACGCGGGCCTCGCCGGGCTTGCCGGGGGTCGCGGTCTTGGGGGCCTGGTTGGTGGAGGTCTTGAAGTGCTCGTTGCCCCAGCCGCCCTTGCCGCCGACGGCGATGACGTGGCGCTCGCCGGGCTTGAGGTCGGCGAGCAGTTCACCGGAGTGGTCGTCGTAGACGAGGGTCCCGGCTGGGACGGGGACGATCAGGTCGATGCCATCGCGCCCGTGGCACTGCTTGCCCAGGCCGGGCTGGCCGTCCTCGGCTTTGAACTCGACGACGCCGCGGAAGGAGAGCAGGGTGTTGAGGCCCTCATCGACGGCGAAGACGACGTCGCCGCCGCGGCCGCCGTCGCCGCCCTTGGGGCCGCCCTTGGGGACGTACTTCTCGCGCATGAAGGCGACGCAGCCGTCGCCGCCCTTGCCGGCGCGGACCTTGATCGTGGCGTGGTCGACGAACATTGAGAGAGCGTAGCAGAGGCAATGGGGAGTGGGCAGTGGTCAATGGGAAAAGAAGGAGCCGCGAAGGCCGTCCCCCACTGCCGATTGCCAATGCCTGTTGCCTGCTTGGGGCCCTTATGCCGCCATCCGGTAGCGGCCGCTGGCGAAGGTGCTGAGCAGGCGCTCGCGGTCGGCGGCGCGGCAGAACTCGTCGATGACCGCGGCCATCTTCACGGGGCCGGGCTCGTCCTCGTCCTCGATCCAGACGATCGTGCCGAAGGCCAGGACCGTGGGCGGGCGCGAGGTGGTGCCGGAGCGGCCGTCGGCCCAGTCGGGGAGGGTGATCCGCATGGCGATGCGGGCGCCCTGGGGGATCGGTTTGTCGAGTTCGAAGCGCAGGCCGCCCTCGGAGATGTCGTAGACGTGGCCGTGCAGGGCGAACGACTTGCCGTGGAGCAGGCGGACGTCGATGGGCGTGTAGGCGACGGGGAGGGTGAAGCGCGGGAAGCGGCGGCGGTCGATGCTGACCGGGGCCCTGGGGGCGAGCGTGGCGGGCATGGGCGAACTCCGTCCGTGAAGCCGAGCCGTGGGGATCGAACGTGCCCCGCGTGACCCGGCAGACGTCCTGTCGGCCGGATTCTCGGGCGACTCAAGCCCGTCCGTGGGCTTTCCGTCAGATAACGCCTCGGTGACCGGGGTCGTTTCAAGGATCGTTCACCGCGGAGGTCGCTGAGAGCGCGGGGAGATTCACAACGGAGAGCACGGAGGGCACGGAGATGATGCACGGGGATCAGTGCCTCTGTGCTCAAAGGCTCATGCTCGGCGATCTCCGCGTTCTCCGCGGTGAAGACCGGGTTCGCCGCGGAGAGCGCGGAGAGAACGCATGGATCAAGGCCTTGAACATGAAGGCCTCGACTCCGTGATCTCCGTGGTGAATGTCCCCGCCGCGATCATTCTTCCGCCGGAGGGCGGAAGACCATCTTGCGGTGCGGGGCGCCGGCCTCGGTGAATTCGGGGCCTTCGTAGGTCCAGCCGAGGTTGTGGTAGAAGCCGCCGGCAAAGTGCGGGGCGTGGCAGAAGAGTTCCTTGAGGCCCAGTTCGGCGAACGCGCGGCGTTCGACCTCGATGACCAGGCGCTTGCCGATGCCCTCGCCGTGGCGCTGGGGGTCGACGGCCATCTGCATGAGCTTGCCGACGCCGGGGGCGGGGGCCTGCGGGAGCAGGGTGCAGCACCCGACGACCCGGGGGCCGCTGGGGTGGTTGAAGACGGCGATGAAGTGCTCGAAGCGATCTTCGAAGCCGGGGAAGTCCGTCCGGAAGCGGTCCATCGTGTATCCCAGGGGGGCGAAGATCACCGACTCGCGCAGGGCGAGTTCCTGGGGGTAGAGCGGGTGGTCGGTCGTGATGCGGTGGTAGGAGATCACGCGGGGGCTCGACGGTCCGGTCAGGGTGGGCGCGGCGGGCATGGTGAGGCGCGGATATCGGCCCGGACCGGGCGCGACGCCCAGCGGGGGGCCAGAGGATAGCGAAGACAAGGGTCGGCGTGCCAGAACTGCGCGAGGGGCGGGCGGTAGACTCCGACTCGATGAAGCAGACCGGGGCCGAACTTCGGTGCGACTGCTGCGGCTATTGCCTCGAGGGGCTGGGAGCGGATGGTCGCTGTCCGGAGTGCGGAGCGTCCCTTGCCTGGTCCAGCCCGGTGCGGGTGGGCACGGCGTGGCAGCGGGGCGAGCGTTTGGGATGGCTCAAGACGGGAGCGGCGATGATCTTCGCTCCTCGTCGCACCATGCGGACGATCGCGTTGTGGCGGGGACTTAGCGTCGGGCTCGGCACCGTCAACCTCGCCGGCGCGGCGATACTGCCGTACTTGGTTCTCGCGGGCATGTGGGGCTACGCATTGGGCACGGGGCGAGCGTATTGGTACGAGCTTGAGTACGCCATTGCAATGGGTGCAGGTCAGATCGTCGTGTCGGTCCTCGCCATGCTGGGTGTGGGCGCGGTCTGCACGCTCGTGACCATGTTCGCAGCCCGAGTGGGTGGCGCACGCGGATTGAGCCGGCCGTGGAGAGGAGCGCTGGCGATCGCGCTGCACGCGACGTATGTCTGGACGGTCTCCGCGATGGCGATGGGTACGTACTTGCTTGCGGCGTGGAGAATCCCGAGTGTGGGCGAGACCGTTCCGCCCTGGTTGGCCCTGCTGATCATGGTGTCACTGGGCAGCGCATGGTTTCTCGTCGTGTGCGTGGTTGGGATGATCGACTACGCTCGACCGTCGGGGCGTGAAGCGAGTTCCGCAAATACATCACGCGTAACGCCAGGGACGCCAGCGGATGTACGCTGAGCCCCTGCACGTCGCGCTGCTGTGCGAGTCCTGCGGGTACCCGCTCGTCGGGGCGTCCGAAGCCGCGGCATGCCCGGAGTGCGGCACCGGCGTGCGGGCGTCGCTGCCTGCCAGTCGGCCCGGGTCGGCGTGGCAGCGCGGCGAGCGGTTCGGCCTGGCGCGGACGCTTTCGACGTTCGTCTTTGAGCCCGGTGCGGGGTATCGACTGGTGACGATTGAGTCGAGGCGGTCGCGAAGGCTGCTGGTGGTAACAACCGGGATCGCGGGTGTGCTGGCGGCCTCGCCCTGGTTGGCGCTGGCGGCGCTGCAGATCGTGACGTCGATCGCGTGGCGGGCGGTGTGGCAGACGCTGGGGTGGTGGGTGGTCGGTGGCGTGGGGATGTGGATCCTCATGCTCGTCGGGTCGTGGATCGAAGGGCTGGGCATCCGGTTTTTCGGGGGGCGGCGCGGGTGGCGCATATCGCGGGAGGTGAGCGCCGCCGTGCGCGGGCACGCCGCGGTGGGGTGGGTCGGGGGCGGGGTCGTCGCCGCGGGGTTCTCGGTGCTGGGCCTGCTGCTGGCGCTGTCCGACGGCGACGGCATGGTGGTCGCGATCACGGGCGTGATCGGCGTCGGGCTGGGGGCGCTGCTGGGGCTGCTGTGGTTCGAGATCCTCGTGTACACCGGCGTACGGGTGTGCCGGTTCGCCAATCCGCCGGGCGCGACGCTCGCGGCGTCGCAACCCGCCGATGCGGGGGCGGTATCGCAGTCCGCCCCGGGCGCGGGACGCGCACCGCGCGGCGAATAGGATCGTCGGCGGCCGCACCACGCGGGTGCGATTGATGCCGGCGGGCGTGCGAGCCGCGCCCACAGCCACCCCCCCACTGCGGCCGACCCGAGCGACGCGGCCGCGAGTATTCGAGCGAGCTTCTGTGAGCACCACAACGACGTCATCCCAGCCGCTGGCGAGCACAGGGCCCGCCGCGGCGGCTACGACCACGTCCGCACCGGGGCCGCCGGTGCGCGAGTCGTCCCTGGGGGTGTTGCGGCACGGGTTCTTCAGGGCGGTGTGGATCGCGGCGTTCTTCTCGAACGTCGGGACGTGGATGGAGAGCGTCGGCGTGCGATGGCTGGTGGCGGACCAGACGCGCTCGCCGATCATGGCGGGGTACCTGTCGATCGCGCAGATGACCCCGATCTTCTGCCTGGGGCTCATCGGCGGGCTCACGGCCGACCGCGTGAACCGCAAGCGGCTCTTGCTGGGCACGCAGGGCATGCTCATGGCGATCGCGGGCGTGCTCACGGCGTGCGCGGCGATGCAGTGGCGCGACCCGTGGCTGCTCATCGGCGTGTCGCTGGCCCAGGGCGTGACGCTCGCGTTCAACTTCCCGGCGTGGCAGGTGCTGACGCCCCGGCTGGTGCCGCGCGAGGAACTCACGCGGGCGATCCAGCTCAACGGGGTTCAGTTCAACCTGGCGCGGGTGGTGGGACCGGCCCTGGCGGGGCTGCTGATGGCGTCGCACCCCGAGCACGGGGTGACGGCGCTGTTCGCGCTCAACACGCTCAGCTTCTTGGGCGTGCTTGTCGCGGTGTCGCGCACGCCCGACGCGCCGGCGGTGGTGAAGCGCGGGCACGGACCCGGGGCGGCCGCGGCGATCCGCGAGGCGATCGGCTTCGCGTTCGGCACGCGCGGGCCGCTGGCGGTGATGCTGGCGATCGTGACGTTCAGCCTGCTCGCCGGGCCCATGCTGCCGCTGCTGCCGCTGCTGGTGGTCAAGGTGTACCAGGCGAAGGAGAGCCAGTACGGCTCGCTGGTGGCGGTCATGGGCGTGGGGGCGGTGCTGGGCGGACTGAGCCTGCGGTACATCCCGCGCTGGTACCCGCGGCACCACTTCATCCCGCTGGCGGTGACGCTCGGGGGCGTGAGCATCCTGGCGCTGGCGGGGTGCCGCGAGCTGTGGCAGGCGCTGATCGTGATGTTCTTCTGCGGGGCGTTCTGGATGTGGAGCTTCAACTCCTCGATGGCGGCGCTGCAGATGCTTGTGCCCGACCGGATGCGCGGGCGGGTGATGAGCCTGTCGAACGTGGTGAGCTTCGGGGCGACGCCGATCGGGACGATGCTGGCGGGCGTGATCGCGGAGTATGTCGCGGGGAAGGACGCCGATTTGCAGCCGACCGGGGCGGGGCTGCAAATCGCGCTGGGGAGCCTGGCGGGGGCGCTCGTGTGCGCGGGGGCGGTCATGCTCATCTGGCGGACGCCGGAAGTGGACGGGCTGCGCCCGGGGGACGCGGGGTATGACCGACGGGCCGGGCTCTGGCGCGGGATCACGGGGATGGCCCACCGGCCCAGTCGCGGCTCGGGCGGGTGAGCGGGGGCCCGATTACGCGGCCGCGGCCGCGGGCACGGGGACGGCGGCGGGGCGATTGAGCCAGCGGGCGCACACGTCGGTAAGGGCGGCGCGGTCGACGGGCTTGGTGGCGAAGTCGTCGCAGCCGGCCTGGAGGCAGTCCGCCCGGTCCTGGGCGGAGCTGTGGGCGGTCAGCGCGATGATGGGCATGCTGATCCGCAGGGCCCGCAGGCGACGGGTGAGTTCGAAGCCGTCCATCTCGGGCATCTGGATGTCGGTGAGCAGCAGGTCGAAGGGCGTGCCGGCGGCGCGGGCGTGGCCGATGCGCTCGAGCGCATCGCGTCCGTTGGGCGAAATCGTCACCTCGGCCCCCGCGTGGCGAAGGAGCATGGCGATGAGGCGCTGGTTTTCGGGACCGTCCTCGGCGAGCAGGATCCGGCCGCGCAAGGGCCCGGGCCGGTCGCTGGTCACGCGGTCCGGGGCCGGCTGCTGGGGCCGCGAGGCGGCCCCGGCGAGCGGCAGGAGCACGCGGAACTGCGACCCCTCGCCGGGAGCCGATCGCGTGAGGGTGAGGTCACCGCCCATCATCCGGGCGAGTTTGCGCGAGAGGGCGAGGCCCAGGCCGACGCCGCCGTGGCGGCGACGGGTGGAGGCGTCGACCTGGCTGAAGGCGTGGAAGAGCTTGGTCGCGCCCTCGGAGGAGATGCCTTCGCCGGTGTCGATGACGTCGAAGGCGAGGGCCGGGCCGGCGGGGCCGGCGACCGGCGCGACCTCGAGAGTGACCGACCCCGCTGGGGTGAACTTCACGGCGTTGGCGAGCAGGTTGACGAGGATCTGCTTGAGGCGCAGCTCGTCGACGGTCAGCAGGTCCGGGGCGTCGGGGGCGATTGCGCACCGGAGCGCGAGCCCTCGCGCGTCGGCGCCGGCGCGGACAAGCTCGGTCGCTTCGCGGACGACGGCTTCGACGGAGACCGGGACCGGGTGGAGCGTGAGCTTGTCGGCCTCGATGCGCGAAAGGTCGAGCATGTCGTTGATGATCGTGAGCACGTGCTCGCCGGCGGCGCGGATCACGCGCACGGCGTGGCCGGGCTCGAACTCCGGCGGCCGGGCCGCGGGCGGGAGCGACAGCAGGTCGGCGTACCCGAGCACCGCGGTGAGCGGCGTGCGGAGCTCGTGGCTCATGTTCATGAGAAACTGTGACTTGGCCCGGTTCGCGGCCTCGGCCTGGTCGCGGGCGTGGGCGAGGTCGTGGGTCATCTCGTGGGCGAGCGCGGCGGCGCGGTCCCGGGCCCGGCCGGCGTTCCAGGCAACGTACGCACCCATGAGTGACGCCATGACGAACAGGGCCGCGGCGAACGCGGCGTCGTCGCCGGCGAAGAGCCGGTCGAACGCGGGCTGCGTGCTGGTCACGAGGCAGAACGTGTGGTCGCCGACGTCCATGACCGAGCGCATGGTCCAGGTGCGTCGAGTGTACAGATCGACCCCGCGTCCCGTGTCCAGTTCAACGGCGCCGTCGTTGTCGAAGTACATCCGCGAGGCGACAGGCGAGTCACCGTCGTAGACGTCGACGTCGACGAGGCCGACCAGGCTCTCGTCCAGGCCGCGCAGGGCGCGGCCGATGTCGACGGGCATGAACACGCACCAGTGCGCGAAGGCGGAACCGGAGGGCACGCTGTCCGGGCTGAGCCGCATGAGCGCGAGGACGATCGGGCGCTGCAGCCGGCGGCTCGTGTCGGGGAGCGTCCCCGAGAGAACCATCTCGCCGGATGCGGCGGCCCGCTTCACGCCCGCGACAATCACCGGCCAGTCGGACCCGCGCAGATCGATCGGCGGCTCGTCCGGGCTGAGTGAGTAGTACCTCGCCACGACGACGTCGCCGGTCGTTGAGCCCGCCCGCGGGGCGAGCAGGCCGAAGCCGTAGGCCCCGACGAACTCCGTTTCCAGCCGGGACTGGCAGTACGCGGCGAGCTCGGGCGCAGTCATGTTCTGGCTCAAGAAGAAGGTCCCGCGCGCTCGGAGCAGGCCGTGGCCAAAGTGTTCGAGCCGCCCCTTGATTTCGGCAACGGCGCGGGCGTTCAGCTGCTCGAAGTGACGTCGCGCCTCGAACCGCTCGCGCGCGGTGAGAACGCTCCATACGACGACCGCCAGGACGCAACCGACAGTGAGCACCATCCCCGCGATGGCGGTCGTGCAGCGCATGGGCGGCCAGGGGCGATGCTGCCGGTCGATGACGGAGACTGTTTCGATGGCCATGGTCGTTTGTCCAAACGGCTTTTTGCCGCGTGAATATCGACCGGCCAAATCGATCTTTGCATCGAATCAGGATCTTCGCTCAAGTGAGCCGCAGTTGCAGAGACTCAGTACACAAGCACCGAGTGCACGTCCGAGAACACGCGCAACCGGTCGCGTCCGCGCAGGCCGGCGAGCTCGATCAGCACCGTCACCCCCACGATGGTGGCCTGCATGGATGAGACGAGTTCGCAGCAGGCGTGCATGGTGCCGCCGGTGGCGAGCAGGTCGTCCACGAGCAGGACGCGCTGGCCGGGGGCGATGGCGTCGGCGTGGATCTCCAGGGCGTCCGAGCCATACTCGAGGGAGTATTCAAACCGCGCCTTGGTGTGCGGGAGCTTGCCGGGCTTGCGGGCCGGGACGAAGCCGGCCGAGAGCGCCTGGGCCAGGGCGATGCCGAAGATGAACCCGCGCGACTCGGCCCCGACGACGACGTCGACGTGGCTGGCGCGGAACGGGTTGACCATGAGCTCGACCGCGAGGGCCAGGGCCGCGGGGTCGCGGATGAGCGGCGTGAAGTCGCGGAAGAGGATGCCCGGCTTGGGGAAGTCCGGCACGTCGCGGATGAGGGCGCGCAGGCGGGTGACGGGGTCGAGGGGCGCGGTCATGACGCGGACGGTAGGGTGTGGCCCGCCGCAGGGCGGGCGGGCCTTGACCACAGCGCCGCCCCCCTACCGTGGCTCATGGCCAAGGACGACGCCCGCCCGAGCACGAAACTCGAGATCGTGGAACCCATCGGGGCCCGCGTGCTCATCCGCAAGGACGAGGACAAGAAGCAGACCAAGTCGGGCATCCACCTGCCCGACAAGATCGAGATCCCGACGCTCACGGGACGGATCGTGGCGATCAGCGCCCAGGTCGACAAGGACGACAACTACCCCATCAAGCGGTACGACCGCGTGCTGTTCAACCCCAAGCACGCGATCCCCGTCGAGTTCGAGGGCGACAATCGCCTGTTCGTGATCCCCGTCGAGGACGTGGTCGCGGTGTTCCGGCGCGACGGCGAGGCGGAGTAAGTTCATCCGAGCCTCCCGCGCGAGCGGGAGGTTTGGGGCGGCCGCGCGCACAGCGCCTCACGCTTGCGCGCGAGTCTCGGCTCACTGCTCTGCGTCGCGCTTGAGGTCCCTGAGCAGGTCAAAGGCCATCAGCGGCGTCAGGGCGTCCAGGTTCGCCTCGCGCAGGCGCGTGAGCACCGGGTGCTCGAGGTACTCGGTGAACAGGCTCATCTGCCCGCCCTGTGGCCGCGGCGGCGGGGGCGGTGTTCCGCCCAGGGCCTGGGCATCGTGCTGCACGCTGAGCGACTCGAGCACCTCCCGGGCCCGTCGCAGCGTGGACTCCGGCAATCCCGCAAGCTTGGCGACGTGCACGCCGTAGGACCGGTCGGTCCTGCCCGGCAGGATCCGGTGCAGGAAGACGACGTCGCCCTTGTGCTCGCGCACGGCGACGTGCAGGTTGGCGACACGCCCGGGGAGGGTCTGGGCGAGCTGGGTGAGTTCGTGGTAGTGCGTGGCGAAGAGCGTGCGCGGGCTCGTACGCGGCTGCGGCCGGCCGGATTCGGCCCCGCCCGCGAGCGTCTCGGCGATGGCCCAGGCGAGGCTCAGGCCGTCGAGCGTGCTGGTGCCGCGCCCGATCTCGTCGAGCACAACGAGCGAGCGGTCGGTGGCGTGGTGCAGGATGCGGGCGGTTTCGGTCATCTCCACCATGAAGGTGGACTGGCCGGCGTGCAGGGCGTCGTCGGCCCCGACGCGGGTGAAGACGCGGTCGCACAGGCCGACGGTCGCGCCCGCGGCGGGGACGAAGCTGCCGATGTGGGCCAGCAGCACCAGCAGCGCGGTCTGGCGGATGAACGTGCTCTTGCCGGCCATGTTCGGACCGGTGATGAGCGCGAGGGCGGGGGTCGGCTCGGCCGCCGCGCGATCGTCCGTGGCACCTTCAGCGCACGGCGTGCCGCCCAGGCACAGGTCGTTGGGCACGAACGAGCCGGCGAGCAGCTCGTCGAGCACGGGGTGGCGGCCCTGCTCGATGCGCAGCACGGGCTCGTCGACGATCTGCGGGCGGACCCAGCCGCGCCGGGCGGCCTTGTCGGCCAGGCACGAGAGCGCGTCGAGTTCGGCGCACGCGTCGGCGAAGGCGGCGATGCGGTCGATCCGCGCCGCGGCGTCGCGGCACAACTCGTCGAACAGCGCCTGCTCGCGGGTGACGGCCCGCTCCTGGGCGTGCGTGACCTTGTCCTCGAACTGCTTGAGTTCCGGCGTGACGTAGCGCTCGGCGCTGGTGAGCGTCTGGCGCCGGCTGAAGCTCGGCGGGGCCGAGCGGGCCTGGGCCTTGGTCAGTTCGATGTAGTACCCGAAGACCTTGTTGAACCCGACCTTGATCCCCGGCAGGTTGTGCTCGCTTACGAGCCGGGCCTGGTACTCGCTCAGCCACGCGCCGGCATCACGCTGCAGCACGCGGGCTTCGTCGAGCGCCGCGTCCACCCCGTCCTTGAACAGCCCGCCCTCGCGCAGGTGCATCGGGGGCGACTCCACGCACGTCTCGAGCACGCGGCGCGTGAAGTCCGCCAGCGGCTCGGCCGAGCAGAGCACGCCGGCCCGCCAGTCCGCCAGCGACGGCGCGTTCTCCAGGGCCGCGGCGATCGACGGCGCCTGCGACAGCGAGCGAGCCAGGGCCACGATGTCCCGCGGCGTCGCACGATCGAGCGCCAGCCGGGCCGCGATCCGCGTCACATCCTGCACCCGGTCCAGGGCGGCCGCGAGCGTCGCGGCCGCGCGCCGGTCCGACACCAGCACGCTCACGGCCCGCTGGCGGCGCTCGATCGCGCCGCGGTCGCGCAGGGGCCGGCACAGCCAGTCGCGCAGCAGGCGCTTGCCCATCGGCGTCGAGCACCCGGCCCCGCCGGCGCCCGTGCGGTCGCCGGCGATGAACACGCCCAGCAGCGACCCCGTCAGCGCGTCGGTCTCGGTCGCCCCGGCCCCGCCCCGGATGGTCCGGAGCACTTCCAGGGCACGCAACGTGGTGTGGTCGAGGGTGACGTACAGCCCCGGGTCGTCGCGCCGCGGCGGCGCGAGGTGCACGAGCGTGCGCGTGCCGCGACGGGCCGGCTCGCCCGAGCCGGCGGTGACGCCGCCCCCGGGCTGGGTCTCGACGAGGTAGCGCAGCACGGCCCCGGCGGCGGGCAGGCACGGGTCGTTGTCGTCGACGCCGAAGCCGGCCAGCGTGGCGACGCCGTAGTGCTCCAGCAGCGCCTCGCGGGCCTCGGCCGGGCGGAACTGCCAGGTGGGGCGGGCGGTGCCGCTGGCCCCGCTGGCCCGCAGCACGCTGTCGACGCGGGCGGGCACCTTCGCGTCGGCGGTCTCGGGGTACAGCACCTCGGCGACGCACCGGCGGACCAGTTCATCCGCGAGCGCGTCGTACGGGCACTCCACGAGCGTGAACTCGCCGGTGGAGAGGTCGGCGATCGCGAGCGTCGCGCGCGGGCGGTCCCCCGGCTCGATGAAGCTCACCGCCGCGAGCCGCGCCGACGACTGGGCCTCCACGAGCGTGTCGTCCACGAGCGTGCCGGGCGTGAGTACACGGGTGACGGCCCGTTCGATGATCGACTTGCCTTGGACGGCCGCGGCGTCCTGCACCTGGTCGCACACCGCGACGCGGAACCCCTTGGCGAGCAGCCGGCGCAGGTAGGTCTCGAGCTGGTGGTACGGCATGCCGCACATCGGCACGCCCTCGGTCCGCTGGGTGAGCGTGAGGCCGATGGCCTTGCTCACGCTCACGGCGTCGTCGTCGAACATCTCGTAGAAGTCGCCGATGCGGAACAGCAGGACGCACCCGGGGTGCGCCTTCTTGAAGCGGTAATACTGCTGCATCGCCGGCGTGGCGCGCGGGTCGCTCGAGCCGGCTTTGGGCGGGGCGGGCTGGCCCGTGGTCGGGGTCACGCTCGACTGTATGGAGCACCCGGCGCCGGCCCGCGAGTCGCGCGGGCCGGACTGTCGGTTATCCACGCGGTATGCTGGCGGCCGGCCCGGGGTGTGCGGCCCGGGCGCGGGACGGGGGAGAGGGTCTGGGAGAGTCGTCGTCATGCACCGAATCGGCGTGTGCTCGTGGTCGCTTCGCCCGGTCTCCCCGCAGGACCTGGTCGACAAGGTCCGCGCCGCCGGCGTGCACGCCGTGCAACTCGCCCTCGGCCCGGTCGCCCGCGGCGGCGACTGGGAACTCGAGCGCACCCGCCGGGCCCTGAGTTCGGCCGGGATCGGCGTGCTCAGCGGCATGCTCGCGTTCGACGGCGAGGATTACACCTCGCTCGAGACCATCGCCCTCACCGGCGGCGTCCGCCCGGATCGCGCGTGGAACGACAACCTGGCCCTCGCCCGGGCCGTGGCCGAGGTGGCCCAGCGGGCCGAGATCCGCATGGTCACGTTCCACGCCGGCGTGCTCCCGCACGACCCGGCCGACCCGCTGCGGCGCGTCATCCTCGAGCGCGTCGCCCGCGTGGCGGACGAATTCGGATCCCGCGGCGTCGCGGTCGCTCTCGAGACCGGCCAGGAGCCCGCCGCCAACCTGCTCGACGCCCTGGGCGAACTCGACCGCATGGGGTGCGATCCCATCGGTATCAACTTCGACCCGGCCAACATGATCCTCTATGGCACGGGAGAGCCGATCGGCGCTCTGGAGACGCTGGTCCCGCGCATCCGGCAGGTGCACATCAAGGACGCCGTGCCGCCCGCGACGCCCGGGGTGTGGGGCGAGGAGCGGGCCGCCGGCACGGGCGCCGTCGACTGGGGGCGGCTTTTCAAGGTGGTGCAGTCGCGCGTGCCGCGGGTGAGCCTGGTGATCGAGCGTGAGGGCGGCGAGTCGAGGGTTGAGGACGTGCGCCGTGCCCGGGCGGTGATCGGATCGCTCGTGAGCGAGGCGACCGACGACCCGCGTCCCAAACCGGTGGGCATCGGCGTGGTTGGGCTGGGGTTCATGGGGCAGCGGCACGTGCTGGCGTACAACGCCGCGGCACGCGACGGGCACCCGTGCCGCGTGGTGGGCGTGTGCGATCCCAACCCGGACCGGCTGAGCGGCCGGGCCGGTGGAGGGGGCAACATCGGCACATCGGGCGATGAGCCGCTGTTCGAGCCCTCGCTCGTGCGGGCGACGACCGACTTCGACCACCTGCTCGCCGATCCGGGGGTCGAACTCGTGAGCGTGTGCACGTACACCGACACGCACGTGGACCTGGCGGTGCGGGCCCTGGCCGCGGGCAAGCACGTGCTCGTCGAGAAGCCGGTGGCGATCGACTCGGCGAGCGTGGACCGCCTGAACGCCGCGGCCCTCAAGGCCGGCCGGGTGTGCATGCCGGGGATGTGCATCCGCTTCTGGCCGGGGTGGGACTGGCTGCGCTGGTCCGCCCGGACGCAGCGGTACGGTGCCCTGCGCGGGCTCACGCTCGCGCGCATGGGGGCTCGCCCGTCCTGGACCGGCTTCTACGCCGACTTCACCCGCTCCGGCGGGCCCATGTTCGACCTGCACGTGCACGACGCCGACCTGGTGTCGTGGTGCTTCGGCCCGCCCGCGGCCGTCGCGTGCTCGGGCGACCCCACCCACTTCACAACCATGTACCGCTGGGACGCCGGCATATCCGCCGCCCTGGGACGCACCCCGCCGGTGCACGCCACCGCCGAGTGCGGCTGGGACCTGGCCCCGACCGCGGGGTTCCGCATGCGGTACACGGCGATCTTCGAGCGGGCCGTGGCCGAGTTCGACCTCGCCCGCACCCCCCCGCTGCTGCTGCACACCGGCGAGAGTTCCGGCGCCGTCGAACTGCCCCCCGGCACGGGCTACGACGGGCAGGTGCGCCACCTGGTGGACCTGCTCGCGGCCGGCGGCGGGCGCCCGCTCGCGTCGCTCGACGAGGCCGCGGGCGTCATCCGCCTGCTGGAGGCCGAGCGGCGCGCCCTGCAGACCGGTCAGTGGGTGCACCTGCGAGCGCCGAGCGCACGCTCGGGGTGAACGTTCGATGCGCGAACTCGCGTCCGAATCGCATCGACGCGTGCTGTCGGGTGATGACCAGGGGCAAACCCATCGTTCACCCCGAGCTCGCGCTCGGGGCTCGTTCAAACGTGGCTACGGCCGGATTTCGCTGCGCACCGGGCGTCCCTTCGCGTCGCGGCGCTCGACAATCGCCCACGAGCCGGGGAACTGCGCGAGCATGGTCGCCACGGCCGACTCGGTCGCGCCCCGTGAGAGCATGACGACCGCCGCGGTGTCGAGGGCGTCGGCCCACTCGCCGACCGGCGACACGACGCTCACCATGACACCGCCGGGCGTGCCCAGGGCCGTGCGCGGGTCGACGATGTGCGAGTAGCGACGCCCCCCGATCTCGACGAACTGCTCGGCGTCGCCGGCGGTCGAGATCGCGGCCCGCTCCAAGTCGACCTCGCGACCCAGGCCGCGGTCATCGGTCGGGGAGACCTCGATCCGCCAGGCCCGCGCTCCGATCGGCGCATCCCCCACGGCGATGTCCCCCGATAGCGCCACCATGGCCCGGGGAAAGCCCTCGTCCCGCAGCCGCTCGACCGCGCGCCGCGCGGCGTAGCCCTTGCCGATCCCGCCCAGGTCCAGGCGCATGCCCGGCTGCGCCAGCCGGACGGTCCGGGTGCATTCGTCCAGTTCGACCTTTCGCCAGTCGACCAGGACACGCACCCGCGCGAGCTCGTCTTCGCCCGGCAGAACCCCCGACCGGCGCGTCTCGCGCCACAGCAGCGACGCCGGGCCCACGCTCGCGTCGAACGCCCCGTCGCTCGCCCGGGACACGTCCCTCGCGGTCGCCAGCACGCTCAAAAGGTCGGCCCCGACCGCCACCGGCGGCCCCCCCGCCGCGGCGTTCACGCGGTTCAGTTCGCTCGCGAGCATGTAGTCGCTCAGGGCCGTGTCGAGCGACGCCAGCAGCGCGAAGGCCCGCTCGATCGCGGCCTCGACCTTCTCGTCCTCGCCGGTCGCGTGGTCGACGGTGATCCGGGCTGGCACGCCCATGCACAATCGGGTACGCTCGGTCCGCGTGCGCAGCTGCGCCCCGGTCGGCGGGACCGCGTACCAGCACCCGCCGAAGAGAATCAGGCTCAGGGCGCACGCCAGGACGACCGACGACATGCGATTGATCGCGGCCCTCATGACCGTGCTCCCCGTCTCGCTCCCGCAGAACGCCCCGGCGCCGACGCAACCGAGCGCAACGCCCAGTGTACCGGCCCCCGCCGCCCCCCCCGCCGCCCCCCCCGCTGCCCCCCCCGCTCCCTCCCCGGCACCCGGGACCGCCCCCGCCGCGGACTCGGCCCCGCTGGCGACCGTCCCCGGCCTCGAGCCCTTCAGCGTGAGCGTCCCGGGCGCCGGGTACAAGCTGAAGTTCGTGCCGATCCCCGGCGACAAGGCCCGCGGCGTCGAGCCGTTCTGGATGTGCACCACCGAGCTGCCGTGGGACGCGTACGACGCCTTCGCCTACAAGCTCGACGAGCCGGAAGAGAACCGCGCCGCCATTGACGCCAAGACGCACCCCAGCAAGCCGTACCTGCCGCCCGACCGCGGCTTCGGCCACGCCGGGTACGCCACCATCAGCGTCACCCACAAGTCGGCCGAGGCGTTCTGCACCTGGCTCAGCGGCAAGACCGGCATGACGTTCCGCCTCGCGACCGAGGACGAGTGGGAGGTCGCCACGCTCGCCGGCCGGCCCGCGACTCCGCCCGCACCGGCGCCGCCCGCGGCCCCGGGTGGCGCAGCGCAAACGCCTGCCCCCACCGGCCCGTTCGGCTTCGAAGGCGGCGTCGAGAAGCTCGGCGAGTACGCCTGGTTCAAGGACAACGCCGCCGGCACGCCGCACCCCATCGCCACCAAAAAGCCCAACGCCTTCGGCGTCTACGACCTGCACGGCAACGTGGCCGAGTGGGTGAACGGCCGCGACGGCAAGCCGGTGGTCAAGGGCGGGTCGTACGTCGAGCCCGCCGAGAACCTCGTGACCACGTGGCGCAGCCTGCAGCAGCCCTCGTGGAACTCCAGCGACCCGCAGGTGCCCAAGAGCCGCTGGTGGCTCAGCGACGGGCCGTTCATCGGTTTCCGCGTCGTGCGCGTGACGCAGAAGTAGGTTCGCACGGGGGACCCGACCGTCTTGCAAGGAACCTTGCCCATGTCCATCGGCCGTCGTGAGTTCGTCAAGTCCGCCCTCGCCGCCGGGGCCGCGGGCCTCGTCGTTCCGTCCGCCTTCGCCGCCCGCGCGTACGCCGGCGGGTCCGACCGCCTGCGGCTCGGGGTGATCGGCTGCGGCGGTCGCGGCACCGGGGCCGCGGTGCAGGCCCTGAGGGCCGATCCCGGGGCCGTGCTCGTCGCGATGGGCGACGTCTTCGCCGACCGGCTCGAACCGAGCCTCGCGGGCATCACGGAAGAGATGGGCAAGGACGCCGCCGCGCAGATCGACGTCCCCGCGTCGCGCCGATTCCTGGGCTTTGACAACCACCTGCGCGTGCTCGACGCGGGCGTCGACGTCGTGCTGCTGACGAGCTACCCGCAGTTCCGCCCGGCCCACCTCGCGGCCGCGGTCGACGCCGGCAAGCACGTCTTCGCCGAGAAGCCCCTGGCGGTCGACGGCCCCGGGGTGCGCTCGGTGCTCGCGTCGGCCGCGAAGGCCAAGGCGGGGAACAAGGCCCTGCTCGTCGGGTTCTGCTGGCGGTACAACCAGGGGATGCAGGCGACGTTCGAGAAGATCCTCGCCGGCGGCATCGGCCGGGTCGTCACGGTGCACACGACCTACCTCACGTCGACGCTCAGCAAGCGCCCGCGAAAGCCCGAGTGGTCCGACATGGAGTTCCAGCTCCGCAACTGGTGGCACTTCACCTGGGTCTCGGGCGACCACATCGTCGAGCAGGCCGTGCACTCGATCGACCGCATGGCATGGGCCATGAACGACCGCCTGCCGACGCGCTGCATCTGCCTCGGCGGCCGGGCTGCCCGCTCAGGACCTGAGCACGGCAACGTCTTCGACCACTTTTCAGCCACGTACGAGTACGAGGACGGCACGCGCGCGTTCCACTCCTGCCGCCAGATCGACGGCACTCCGAGCGACAACACCGACTACGTCTACGGCTCGTCCGGCAGCGCCACGATCAACGGCTGGGCCCCCACGTACCAGCTCCGCGACCCCGGCGGCAAGGAGCTCTGGAAGTTCGACGGCCAGGTCACCGACATGTACCAGAACGAGCACGACGCGCTGTTCAAGTCTATCCGGGCCGGCACGCCCATCAACGACGCCGAGCGCGGCGCCAACAGCACGCTCATGGCGATCATGGCCCGCATGGCCGCGTACACCGGCCAGACCGTGACGTGGGACATGGCCCTGAATTCGCAGGAGGACCTGAGCCCGCCGAGCTACACGTTCGGGCCGCTGCCGACGCCGGAGGTGGCGGTGCCCGGACGGACCAAGTTCCGCTGACCGAGCCTCCCGCGCGAGCGGGAGGCCTTGCGTGTCCGTCGCTTCAACACCTCCCGCTCGCGCGCGGAGGCTCGGATCGGCGTACGCCCCTTACTTCACCGGCACAATCCGAATCACCGTGTCCGGGTCGTTCAGCACCACGTACACGCACCCATCGGGCCCCACGGCCGTGTCGCGCACCCGGCCCATGCCCTTAAGCAGTTCCTCGCGTTCAACGAGCCGGGCTACCGCGCCCTCGCCCGCGCCGCTCACCTCAAAGCGGAACCGGTCCACGTTCGCCCCCGAAAGCCCGCCCGCGACCAGGTCGCCCTCCCACGCCGGGAACGCCGGGCCCTTGATCACGTCCAGTCCGCACGCCCCCACCGACGGCAGCCACAGGGCCGCGGGCATAACCACCGGCCCGCCGGTGAGCTTCTTGTCCGCCTCCGGGTCCATCCACGGCGTCTTGTACGGGGCGCCGTTGTAGTTGATGCCGAACGACACGAGCGGCCAGCCGTAGTTGCGGCCCTTGAGGATGAGGTTCACCTCGTCGCCGCCCCGCGGCCCGTGCTCGGTGTCCCACAGGTTGCCGGCCTTGTCGAGCACGAGGCCCTGCGGGTTGCGATGCCCGAAGGACCAGATGCTCGGGTACGCCCCGTCGGTCTTGACAAACGGGTTGTCCTCGGGGATCGCGCCATCGTCCCACACGCGGTGCACCTTGCCGTTGGGCAGGCCGAGGTTCTGGGCATTGTCCCCGCGCCCGCGCTCGCCGATGCTGAAGAAGACGTAGTGCCGGCCCTGGGCGTCCTTGACCGAGGCGTCGGGCTTGACGAAGACGATGCGTGAGCCGAAGTGCAGGCCGCCGTTGAGGTAGTGCTCGGGCTTGGCCTGGAAGACCGTCTCTTCACTCGTCCACGCGCCGTTCTCGATCTTCCCGCGCACGACCTTGGTCATCAGGGCCCCGCCCTTGCCGGCGGTGGGGTCCGAGAGCGAGAGATAGATCCACCCGCTCCGCTCAAAGTCCGGGTGCACCGCCACGTCCATCAGGCCGCCCTGCCCGTCCTCACGGACCTTGGGCATGTTCTTGATTGGCTCGCCAAGCTTGCCATCCTTGAAGACCCGCAATTGACCGGGGCGGTTCGTGACGAGCATCGAGCCGTCGGGGAGCCAGTTGACGCTCCACGGCGTCTTGAGCCCCGCGTCGGACGGGATGACCGTCTCGACGCGGTAGTTCGCCCGCTTGCCGGTGAACACGCCCACACCGTCGGCCTTGGGGTTGCCGTTGCGCTCGCGGAACGCCTGCTCACGCTGCTCGCGCAGGTAGACGACCAGGCCCCAGATCTGCGCATCGCTGAGCGTCTCGCCGTACGCCTCCATCCCGTCGGCGGGGTGGCCCTTCTTGATCGAGTCGAAGAGTTCGCGGTCCGAGCCGCCGTACTTCCACTCATCGTCGAGCATGCTCTTGGCGTTCCCGCCGGCCCCGGTCTTGCCGTGGCAGGTCACGCAGTTGCGGGCCCACAGGGTGTCGACGTTCTGGGCCAGCGAGTCGGCCGCGGGCACAGCGGCGACGGACAGGGTGACGACAGCGGCAAGGGTGAGGCGCATCGGCCGCATCGTACCGGGCGCCGTACGTCCTCGCGCCCAACCACCCGGGCCCGCTCGCCGCCGCCGGTACAGTTCCCCGCGCCCGGAGCCCTCCCCATGTCCTCGCTCCCCTTCGACCTCGACGACGCCGTCAACCTCCTCGCCAGAACACCCGCCACGCTCCGCGCCATGCTCACCGGCCTCCCCGACCGCTGGGCCCACGGCACCTACGCCGAGCGCACCTTCAGCCCCTTCGACGTCGTCGGCCACCTCATCGTCGGCGAGCAGACCGACTGGATCCCCCGCGCCCGCCACATCCTCGCCCACGGCCAGTCCACGCCGTTCGCCGCGTTCGACCGGTACGCACAGTTCGAACTCACCCGCGGCCGCTCCCTCGCCGACCTGCTCGACCACTTCGACCGCGAGCGCACCGCCAGCCTCGCGGCCCTTGCCGCGCTCCACCTCACCGCCGCGGACCTCGACCGCGCCGGCGCCCACCCGGCCCTGGGCGTCGCCACCCTCCGTCAGTTGCTCGCCACGTGGGTCGCGCACGACCTCAACCACATCGCCCAGGTTGCCAGAGCGCTCGCCGCGCAGTACGCCGACGAAGTCGGGCCGTGGAAGGCGTATCTGGGCATTCTCAGCGCGCCGGTCACGCACATGGACGACGATGGCGCAGCCCGCAAGCTCGCCGCCGTCTCCCACGGATGAATCGCGCCAACCCTCCGGCCCGCAGATCGTGCACGCACCCTTCACACGGTCCTGAGGGCCCGTCTCAGCCGTGAGAATTGCACGACTTGGCCGGCGGACGGGTCGCCGGGCGTCGTACAGTGACCTATACCACTTGCTCCGACCCCGGCCCATTGGCCGCGGCGTAACAGTTGGATACTCGGAGCACCCTGAGCGTGAATCCCTCCGTCCTCTCCGATGCCCCAGCGGCATCGCCCTCGCCGCCAATCCACGTCAAGTCCACCGCCCCGCCCCCGCCGTCGGCGCGCGAAGACCGCTCCAACGCCGACCGCAAGCTCAAAATCATCAACCTCGCCGCGGTGCTCATCCCTCCCATGGGCCTGATCGCGGCCATCGTGCTCTCCTGGGGCGTCGCCTTCAATTGGTCGCTCCTCGTGATCTTCAGCGTGATGACCCTCATCTCATCCGTCGGCATCACCGTCGGCTACCACCGCCTGTGCACGCACAAGTCGTTCGCAACGCCGTTCGCGCTCCGCTACCTCTTCGCCGCCGCCGGCTCCATGGCCGTGCAGGGCCCCGTCATCCGCTGGTGCGCCGAGCATCGCAAGCACCACCAGCACTCCGACACCGAGCACGACCCCCACTCCCCGCACATGTCGGCCAACGGCTCGTGGGGCGAGGGCATCCGCGCCACCCTGCGCGGCGCCTTCCACGCCCACATGGGCTGGCTCTTCGCCCCGCGCAGCCGCGGCCTGGGCAAGTACACCGCCGACCTGCGCGCCGACCCCGCCCTGGTCGCCGCCGACCGCCACTTCCTGCACTGGGTCCTCGCCGGCCTGGTCATCCCCGCCGTGCTCGGCGGCCTCGTCGAAATGTCGTGGTGGGGCGCGCTGCTGGGCTTCCTGTGGGGCGGCCTGGTCCGCATCTTCCTCGTCCACCACGTCACCTGGAGCGTGAACTCCGTGTGCCACCTCTGGGGCAGCCGCCCCTTTGACAGCCACGACGAGAGCCGCAACAACGTGGTCGTCGCCGTCCTCGCCCTGGGCGAAGGCTGGCACAACAACCACCACGCCTTCCCCGCCAGCGCCCGCCACGGCCTGCGCTGGTGGGAACTCGACCTCAGCTACGCCTTCATCCGCGTGCTCGCCCTGGTCGGCCTCGCCAAGGACGTCCGCCTGCCCAGCCCCGAGCGCGTCAGCGCCCGCAGGCGCGCTCGCGGCCAGTCCGGCAGCACCACCCCCAGCCCGCACGACGACGCGATCTGACGTCCGCGTCAGCACCCCCATCGACAAAAAGCAACCGGCCGGGCACGAGGCCCGGCCGGTTGTTCATAGTGCGTTGACATTCGCCGGTGACCCTTCGGTCACCGGGCCGCGGGATGGATTACCAGCCGCCGCGACCGCCGCTGCCGCCGCGGCCACCGCCGCCGCGACCGCCGCCAAACCCGCCGCCGCCGCCGCCACCCGGGCGGGACTCGCGCGGCTTGGCCTCGTTGACCGTGAGGTCACGCCCGCCGATGTTCTTGCCGTTGATCGCGGCGATCGCCGCGTCAGCCTGCGCCCCGTCGGCGATCTCCACGAATCCGAAACCGCGCGGACGGCCGGTCTCGCGGTCCATGACCAGCGAGGCCGAGGTCACGCCGAAGGGCTCGAACAGCTCACGCAGCTGCTGCTCGGTCGTGCTGAACGAGAGATTCCCGACATACAACTTCTTCATACGATGCTTCCAACCAATGCCCAGAGAGTCAGACCGGTGCTTGAACCTGGGCGGTGAAAGCGTCGGCACCCAACCACCAACAGCGCCGACGGGATCGAATGAGCCAGTCGGCGGGCGGCCAAGAGTCAGAAGGATAGGCCGCCCAAATCACCGGCACGGGCCGTATTCGTAAACCTCTGTTGCCACACCTTTCGCACGACGCGAGATCCATCGTCACCGCTGCTGCCTGCGCCGGCAACCCCGTCGCCCTTGTTCGCACCCCCGTTCAGGCGCATCCTCAACGTCCGCTCACTCCGCCCCCAGCCCCCGCCGCCGGCCGGCACGCCACGCCGACCACCAAAGACGACTACGCCCGCCACGACCTGACGCGGGTGCTGCGCATGCACGGTCGACGCTCGCCCTGGCACCTCCTTTGCCATGTGTGAAGCCGCCCGATCCGCAGCAACGCTGCCTCAACGACGCTGGAGTTCCTGGGCTCGCGCCAGCAGCGGCCCGGCTGACCGCCAGAAGCCCATCGTGCATTGGTCGCGGTGCGCGGCGATCGCGTTCGCGTCGAACGACGTGCCGCGCCCCGCGTAGCGAGAGGCCAGCGTGCCGGGCTGACCCCCGGGGCTGTTCTCCGTGAATACCGCCAGCCACAACGCAGCCACTTCCGGCGTGGCGTCGGCCACGGGTTCGACGTGCGGAGCCATCGCCAGCGGCTTGATGTCAGTCGCCGGGAACTTCTTCCCGCCCACGACCGTGCCCCACACGCCGATATCGCGGATCGCCATCGGCTCCACGCCCAGCGGGTCCGCCTCCAGCACCGTGAAGTCGGCGAACTTGCCCGGCGCGATGCTGCCGACCTTGTCCTCGACGCCCAGTGTCCACGCGGCATCGATCGTCACCATCTTCATCGCCTCCATCGCGGTGATGCGCTCGCCGGGCGCGAGCACCTGTTTGGAGAAGTAGCCCACGCGATTGACAGCGATCCACATCTCTTCCAGCGGGTTCGGCGGTGCAACGGGCGAGTCGGTGTGGAGCGAAGTGACCACGCCCGCATCCACAAGTGTTCTCAGCCGGGCCGCCGTCGAGGCGCGGTCGGTGCCCACCAGCGGGGCGTTGAACTCGGCGCGGGTGTAGATGTAGTACGGGTTCACGCTCGCAAGCCCGCCCAGCGCGGCCAGCCTGCGGGAGTGCTCGGGCGTGGACATGCCGTAGTGCTGGATCGTGAAGCGGTGGTCAAAGCGTGGCTTGATCTCCTCCAGGGCGGCCAGCGCGTCGACAACGGCCCCGATGCCGGCATTTCCGTTGGCGTGCGTGTGAATGTGGAAACCCGCTTCCCACCAAGGGCGATAGGCGTCCACGAGCGGTTGGCCGGGCTGCGTGATCCACAGCCCTTGACGTCCGTCGGTGTAGCCGGGGTTTGCGACCTGCATCCCCAGCGAAAGGAAGGCGTCGTCGGCGAAGAACTTGATGCCGTTGTAGATCAGCTTGTCGGTGCTGCGCTGCTCCAGCGACTTGACGAACGCAACCGCGCCGTCCTTCTTTTCCGCCAGCATCGCGGTCGCGTCGCACACGACCACGCAGCGCATCGGCACGCCGGGATCGTTGTAGAAACTCTCGAAAAGCGTGAGGCCCGATTCAACACCTAGCGCGCCCAGCGACAACTCCGACGTGGTCGTGACGCCGTTCTTCCAACTCATGTCCATGAGGTGCTTCATGCTGGCCCGTGCGGGCCCCGGTGCCATGAGCGGAGCGAGCTGCGGAACGAGGATGTACGAGCCGGCCGTCACGCCCAGGAACTGCCCGTTGGGTTTGCCGTCGGCGCCGGCTTGCACACCGTTGATCTTGAGGGCGTCGTTGGTCACGCCCGCCTTCTTCATCGCCGCCGTATTGGCATAGACGAAGTGCTCCGAGGCGTCCCAGATCATCACGGGCACGCCCCCCTCCCCTCCCGTGATGGCGTCCAAGTCCGTGTTGGTCAGGTGCTTCCCCATCGCCACCACGTCGTAGCCCCAGAAGATCACGGTCTGGGTCTTGTCCTTCACCGTGGCAAGGTGGTCCTTGATGACCTTGGCGACCGCCTCCATCGTGGTGATGCCGGGAAACTCGGGTCCGTACGGATTCATGGTGGGCAGGTACGCCAGCAGCGGCATGCGGTACAGCATCCCGCCCATGAGCGGGTGGCCGTGAGCCTCGATCAGGCCCGGCACCAACACCTTTCCCTCGAACGTCTGGTCAACCGTGCAGTGCGGGATCGCTTCGCCCGCGACCTTCGGTTCGATCCACGGCTTGAGATCGTCCATCGTGCGCCCGACCGAGAGAATCTTCCCGTCCTGCACGGCCACGCAGGTGCCCTCGGGCCAGCCAGGGTCCATCGTGACGATCTTCTTGGCGGTGTAGACCGTGATCGGCGCGCGATCGGCGTTCCCGCCGGGCTGTGCCCGGGAAGGCATCACGCCCAGGATCGTGGCGGTGATGGCGACGACGGCTTGACGTGTGAAGGCGGCGGTCATTCGTAGCACGGGTGCTCTCCGGCTCCGTCGAAGCAAGCGCGTTCATGCGTCGCTCCAACGGTCATTCTGATGTTGCACAGCCACCGTCGCGGTTGTGACCTCCGACGACGGCCCCTTTTCATCGCTCGTATCCATCCGGTGGAGCATGGAAGCCACTCAGCGTACCGCGATTGGCGACACCGCGCGAATCAATTCAAACCCGACCGTGGCGCATGGGCTGCGAGGATACGGGCTGAATTGTGCCCAAAACGCAGATGGCCCCGGCTTTCGCCGAGGCCATTCAGCCCGGAATCGGGGTGGCGGGATTTGAACCCACGACCTTTTGACCCCCAGTCAAACGCGCTACCAAGCTGCGCTACACCCCGGGTGAGGCCCAGTATAGGCGTGGCCTTGCCGGGAAGGCCCCGCTCCGCCACAGGCCCGTGCACACCCACCAAGTCAGGATAAGCCCAGCCGAAATTTCCCGTGAAAGACCCCGCATCGGGGGGCTTGCGGATCCCGCATCCTTCCTGTATTCTCAGACCTTCCCGAGCCCATCGGGAGTGTTCAGCGCGACGACCAGCACGCCGTCGCAGCTCGCTTGCCCCGGGGGCGGGGAACGCGGGAAACCGAATCACCAGGATCGTGATGCGTGGACAGCGCGGCGGCTTCGCCGCGGTTGTGTCCACACCCCCGGAGTCCGCTCGTGATGTGTCCCAAAGCCCGGTGTGTACGCCGATCGTCCCCACACGACCCGCCCTCGGTCCACGATGACCACGGCCCGCTCGCCACGCCATGGTCGCGCCGACGCCTGCTCAGCGCCGCCGCGCTCGCCGCCCTCCCCGGAGCCCCGCGCCGCGCGAGCGCCGCCGACCCGCCCCAGGTCCCCGCCGACGTCGACCCCGGCAGCCTGCTGACCCGGCTCGTCCACCGCCTCACCATGGGCCTCTCCCCGGACGAACTCGCCCTCGCCCACGCCCTGGGCTACGAGGGCTACCTCGACTACCACCTCAACCCCGACGCCATCGACGACTCGGCCTTCGAGTCCATGCCGATGTTCGCCGCCATCACCTCGCTCAACCTCGCCCCCGACGAATTGCTCGCCATGGACGGCCTGCAGCTCTCCTTCGACATGATGGACGCGGTCACCCTCCGCGCCATCTACTCCAAACGCCAGCTCTTCGAGCGCATCGTCGAGTTCTGGACCGACCACTTCAGCATCGACATCGACCGCGGCGTCTGCCGCAACCTCAAGACCGTCGACGACCGCGACGTCATCCGCGCCGCCGCCCTGCTCACCTTCGAGGACCTGCTCATCGCCAGCGCCTCGAGCCCGTGCATGCTGCACTACCTCGACAACGACACCTCCACCGGCACGTCCCCCAACGAGAACTACGCCCGCGAACTCCTCGAGCTCCACACCATCAGCCCCGGCAACTACACCCAGCGGGATGTCGAGGAAATCGCCCGCTGCTTCACCGGCTGGACCTGGTGGGGCGCCGGCTCCGGCTGGGCCACCGGCAGCTTCCGCTTCATCATCGCCAACCACGACGACGCCGAGAAGACCGTCCTCGGTCACACCATCCCCGCCGGCGGCGGCCTCAACGACGGCCTCATGGTCCTCCGCATCCTCGCCGAGCACCCCGCCACCGCCGAGCACATCAGCCGCAAGCTCTGCCGCTGGTTCCTTGAAGACGACCCCAGCCCCAGCGTCGTCCGCTCCGTCATCGACGTGTACACCAACACCGGCGGCGACATCAAGGCCGTCATCCGCCAGGTCCTCCGCCCCAACCACCTCGCCGCCGCACGCCCCAAGTTCAAGCGCCCCTTCCACCTGCTCGCCTCCGTGTTCCGCGCCCTGCCGCACACCATGACCACCCCGCTCAGCCTGCGCTACCGCCTCGGTCTCTGCGGCCACCGCCCCTACTCCTGGCCCGCCCCTAACGGGTATCCCGAGGGCGAGTCCATCTGGGGCACCGTCCTCATGCCGCGCTGGAACATGATCGCCGAACTCGTCGGCGGCATCATCGACGGTATCGACATCGACTTCGCGGCCCTCTTCGCCGGCCACACCACGCCCCAGCAGAAGGTCGACCGCCTCAACGACGCCCTCTTCGCCGGCGAGATGCCCCCGGCCGACCGCGCCCAGCTCATCGCCTACATCAGCGGCCCCCCGGGCGAAGTTCCCATCCGCACCATCGACGCCGTGGGCCTCGCCCTCAGCACCCCCGCCTTCCAGTACTTCTGATTCCCACGCCCGACCCAGCCGCCCTTTCCTTCTCGTCCATCCCCCGCTCCCCTCACACTTCCCGAGGACCATGGCCATGTCTTCGTCGTCACCCCCGGGCTGTCGCGAGTACGCCCTGCTCTCGCGGCGCCGGTTCATCCAGACCTCCGCCGCGGCCGCCGCCGTCGCCGCCGCCCCCTCCTGGCTCCCCCGCATTGCCCTTGCCAAGAGCCACCGCGGCGCCCAGCGCGACGTGCTCGTCTCGCTCTTCCTTCGCGGCGGCGCCGACACCCTCTCGCTCTGCATCCCCTACGCCGAGCCCAACTACTACGTCCAGCGCCCCCACACCGCCGTGCAGCCCCCCGGCCAGGGCCCGCTCTCGTGCATCGACCTCGGCTCCGGCGGCGCCGGCATGTTCGGATTTCCCCCCGCCTTCGCCCCGCTCATGCCCGCGTACAACGACGGCAAGCTCCTCTTCGTCCACGCCACCGGCTCCCCCAGCACCACCCGCTCGCACTTCGAAGAACAGCGCCGCCTCGAAGGCGGCGACCCGCAGAACTCCCACCCCGCCACCGGCTGGCTCGGCCGCCACATCGCCTCCGTCGCCCCGGCCGACCCGGAGTCCTCGCTCCGTGCCGTCGCCATCGACATGAGCCTGCCGATGACCCTGCAGGGCGCCCCGCTCTCGCTCCCGCTCCCGTACATCGGTGGCTTCACCCTGCTCGGCCCCACCGACACCCGCCCGCGCCGTCGCGCCGAGATCGAGGCCATGCACGCCCGCTGGTCCGACCCGCTCCGCGCCGTCGCCGCGGCGACCTTCCAGACCGTCGACCTGCTCAACGCCATCGACTTCGCCGGCTACACCCCCGCCGGCGGCGCCCAATACCTCACCACCGACCTGGGCCTCGCCCTCAAGTCCGCCGCGGCCATGATCAAAGCCCAGATCGGCCTCGAGGCCGTCGCCATCGACGTCGGCGGCTGGGACACCCACGACTTCCAGGGCACCGTCCAGGGCCGCCTCGCCGACCTCATGACCGACCTCGCCACCAACCTCGGCGCGTTCTACCGCGACATGACCGCCGCCACCGCCCCCGGCTTCGTCGTCGCCTGCCTCTCCGAGTTCGGACGCAACCTCAGCGAGAACGGCTCGGCCGGCCACGACCACGGCCTGGGCAGCGGCATCCTGCTCATGGGCCCCGCGATCGCCGGCGGACGCGTCCTCACCCAGTGGCCCGGCCTCGAGCCCGACCAGCTCTTCGAACAGCGCGACCTGCGCGTCACCACCGACTACCGCGACATCCTCGGCGAGATCATCCAGAACCGCCTGGGAAACCCCAACCTCCAGTCCGTCTTCCCCGGCTTCTCCACCTTCGCCCCCAAGGGGGTGCTCGCATGAGGACTCGCATCCCCACCCACGTCGCCGCCCTCGCCGCCCTCGCTCTCGCCGCCGCCTCCGCCGCCCAGCCCGCGCTGCTCAGCAACGCCAGCGCGGACCCCAATACCCCCGCACTCGCCGCCGCCACCATCTCCGCCAGCGGCGTCCCCGCGCCCCCCGCCAGCGCCTGGAGCGAGGTCCAGTCCGACGCCACCGGCGCCAACACGCTCGCCGGCCTCAGCGCACACGCCCTGCTCGCGCCCTCCCCCGCCTTCCGCATCGCCGACGACTTCACCGTCGCCCCCGGCGGCTGGCGCCTCGACCGCATCGACCTGTTCTTCTACCAGACCGGCTTCGACGGCCCAACTTCCCCGCTCGCCGGAGTCACCGCGCGCATCTGGTGGGGCCCGCCCGATCAGCCCGGCAGCGTGCTGCTCTGGGGCGACACGTTCACCAACCGTCTCACCGCCTGCGAGCCCACCGACACCTACCGCATCTTCAACTCCGCCGCCGCCCCCGCACCGGAGATCCCCACTCCCGCCCGACGCATCTGGCGGGCCACGCTCGACCTGGGCGGTCTCGACCTGGGCGGCCCGAGCCCGTACTGGATCGACTGGCAGTTCACCCCCGTCGATCCTCAGTTCGAGGTCTTCGCCGTTCCGGCCACGATCGCCGGCGCGCGCGAGACCCCCAGCGCCAACGCCCTGCGGCTCGACTGGCGCTCCCCCACCCTCTGGCAGCCCGTGCTCGACACCGGCAAGCCCGCCACAGCCCCGGATGTCCCCCTCGACTTCGCCTTCATCCTCCGCGGGCAGGGCGAGCAACCTCCCTGCCCCGTCGACTGGGACCACAACGGCGTCGTCAACTCCACCGACGTCGCCGCCTTCATCAACTCCTGGTTCGAAGACCAGGTCGCCGGCTCCCTCGTCGCCGACTTCGACCACAACGGCGTCGTCAACTCCACCGACGTCAGCGAGTTCATCAACGTCTGGTTCGCCTCGCAGCAGGGGTGCGGGTAAACGAAGCGCTCCGAAGATCCCCCTCCGCCCCCGGCGGAGGGGGAAATGCTTGATCGGCGTTGAGCCGATCAAGCGAGGGGGAGGCTTTGGGCGCTCGAGAGTCGAGGGGCTCCCCCCCTCGGCTACGCTCCCCACAATGTCCTCCACCCTCATCATCAACGGCCGCGTCCTCGACCCCGCCACCGGTCGCAACGAGATCGCCGACGTCGCCCTCGCCGACGGCGCCGTCGCGGCCATCGGCCCCTCGCTCCCCCGCTCCCCCGCCCAGCACGTCATCGACGCCGACGGCTGCCTCGTCTGCCCCGGCCTCATCGACCCCCACGTCCACCTGCGCGAGCCCGGACGCGAGGAAGCCGAGACCATCGCCACCGGCACCGCCGCGGCCGTGGCCGGCGGCTTCACCACCGTCGTCTGCATGCCCAACACCACGCCGGCACTCGACGACGACGCCATGATCGAGTTCATCTTCAAGCAGGCCGACCTCACCGGCCGCTGCCGCGTCTTCCCCGTCGGCGCCGTCTCCAAGGGCCGCCACGGCGACGAACTCGCCGAAATCGGCCTCATGGCCCGCTCCGGCGCCGTCGGCTTCTCCGACGACGGCGACTGCGTCGCTTCCGCCGCCCTCATGCAACGCGCCCTCAACTACATCCGCCCCACCGGCCGCGCCCTCATGCAGCACTGCCAGGAAGCCACCCTCACCCGAGGCGCCAGCATGCACGCCGGCGAGGTCGCCACCCGCCTGGGCCTCATCGGCTGGCCCCGCGTCGCCGAGGAAGTCATCATCGAGCGCGACATCCGCCTCAACCGCGCCATCGGCTGCGCCTACCACGTCCAGCACACCTCCAGCGGCGGCTCAGTCGACATCCTCCGCCGCGCCCGGCGCGAGGGCCAGCCCGTCACCGCCGAGGTCGCCCCCCACCACCTGCTGCTCACCCACGACACCATCGAACGCGGCCCCGCCGAAGGCTGCGAGTTCAGCGACGTCACCGAGCGCGGCGCCGACGGCGGCCCGGCCTACTGGACCGCCGCCAAGATGAACCCCCCGCTCCGCGAGCGCGCCGACATCGACGCCCTGCTCGCCGGCGTCGCCGACGGCACCATCACCGTCCTGGGCACCGACCACGCGCCCCACACCGCCGAGGCCAAGAGCCTCGAGTTCGAGCAGGCCCCCTTCGGCATCATCGGCCTCGAAACCGCCCTGGCCCTCTACGCCAAGGCCCTCGTCGAACCCGGCGTCATCGACTGGCCCCGCATGATCGCCATGATGACCATCGAGCCCGCCCGCCTCTGCGGGCTCGAGTCCCGCGGCCTGGGCCGCCTCAAGGTCGGCGGCCCCGCCGACATCACCGTCATCGACCCCGACCTCGACTGGACCATCTCCCCGGCCGACCTCGTCGGTAAGTCCCGCAACACCCCGTTCCTCGGCTGGAAGGTCAAGGGCCGCCCCGTCGCAACCATCGTCGCCGGCGCAGTCCGCCACGCACGCCGCGAGGCGATGAGGGTCTGATCGCGCACTTCGGGATTCTTCACGCCGACGGCGTGACATGAAGTAGCCCGGGGGTAAGCGAGGCTTTGCGAGCGCCACCCCCGGAAAGTCCCACCTACTACTTCCTTGCGGCGTGCCGATGCGACCCCGAAGGGGTCGTTGTGCGCTCGCAGTATGGCTATTCCCTGAGTTCGCCCCCGAAGGGACGCGTGAACTCTTCCCCTTCAACCCCCCGCACGACCTGAAACGCCCGCACCTCCGCCCCTCTTCCTCCACCCCCCCACCTTCTCCGCACCCCGCCGCCAGCACCACACCAGCGTCCCCGTCCCGATCACCACCATCCCCACGCTCAACCACTGCCCGCGTGACAGGCCCCACGGCCGTCCCACCGCGAACTGATCGTCCGGCAGCCGCCAGATCTCCGTCACCACCCGCATCACCCCGTACGCGATCAGCCACACCGACCCCACCACCCCGGGCTTGCGCGGCCGCGCCGCCACCGCCCACGTGATCAGCCCCACCACCACGCCCTCCGCCAGCGCCTGGTACAACTGGCTCGGGTGCCGCGAACTCAGGAGCGGGCGCAACTGCTCGCTGTACGCACTCGCGTTCTCGACCAGCCGCTCGAGCCCGCGTCGCAGCGGCTCGCCCGGCAGAGCCGCCGCCCGCGCCAACTCCCGCACCGTCGTCTCCTGCTCCGGCGACAGCGCCGGCGCGTGCTTGCTCAAGAGTTCCTGCGGGAACTGCACCGTCCACCACGGCCCCGGCTTGCCCGGGGGCGAGACCACCGCCCCGAGCAACTCGCCGTTGATGAAGTTCGCCACCCTCCCGAAGAACATCCCCGCCGGGCACAGCAGCGCCAGCACATCCGCCACGTGCTGCCACGGGCACCGCCCCTCGATCACGTTCGGCGTCGCCGGGTCCAGTGACCGGAACCCCCGGCTCACGCGCCACCCCGCCAGCACCACCCCGATGATGCCCCCGTGCGACGCCATCCCGCCCTCGTTCAGCGCCAAGACGCCCCAGAACGGAAACCCGTCGATGCTCTTGGTCAAGAGCGACGGCTGGTACACCAGGCAATACCCCAGCCGCCCGCCCACGAGCACGCCCCCGATCAACCACAGCATCGCGTCCGCGGCCCGGTGCTCCGGGATCAGGCACGCCCCCCGCCGACACAGCCAGCGCAGCAGCACGTACGCCACGAAAAACCCCATCAGGTACGACAGCCCATACCACCGAACCCCAAAGGTCTCGCTGAAGCGGACCAGGAACGGGTCGAGCGTGTGCAGCCAGGCGCCGAGGGTCACCATGCGGACCCATGCTACACCCGGCCCGGACCATCCAACGCCGACCGATTGGCCCCCACCGCCGGCGCCGGGATTCGTTCGCCCCCGCGGCTCAACCATTGGCAGTGTACGCACAATCCGCAACCGTTGGCATACTATTGCAGTATGACAACCGTGGACCGCCAAGTTCCCGCCAAGAGACCCGCCGTCATCGACATCACCTCGCCCCGGGCCTGGCGCATCCTCATGTCCCCCGTCCGAACCGAGATCGCCGAGACTCTCCGCGCCTCGGGCGCCATGTCCATCGCCGAACTCGCCGCGGCCGTCGGCCGCCCCGCCGACACCCTCTACCGCCACGTCGAACAGCTCAAGGCCGCCGGGTTCGTCGTCACCGTCGGCGTCCGCAAATCCGGCCGCCACCTCGAGCAGATCATCGACGTTGCCGCCGACGACTTCCGCCTCGAGCTCGCCGACGCCCGCGGCGAGCAGGAAAACCAGGCCGTCGTCGACACCGTCCGCGCCTTCGGCCGCGCCGCCGAGCGCGCCGCCCGCGACGCCGCGGCCGCTCGCGAGCTCCGCTTCGACGGCCCGTCCCGCAACATCGCCATCAACTACGAGCTCGGCTGGCTCACCCCCGAGCGCTTCCAGGAAGTCCGGGCCCTGGTCCGCCGGCTCAAGACCATCATGGACGACGCCAAAGCCGCCCGCGAAGGCCGGCTCTACATGACCCTCGTCATCGCCTGCCCCGTCGCGCGGGCCCGCCCCAAACGCACCCGCGCAGCCGGGCGCACCGGCGCGGCCCCCCGCTCCCGTCCGACCCGCTCCACGCGCTCCCCCGGCACTCAACGCTGACCACCACGGTCCGCAGAAAGGAACTGCTCAGTATGACGTCCCCGCGTATCCCCACCGTGCTCGCCATCGTCGGCCTGATGGCCGGGGGCTCGGCCGCACTCGCCCTGCAGTCGGCCCAGCCCGCGACTCCGCCCGCCCCGTCCTCCGGCAAGATCGTCGTCAAGACCGCCGACGACCTGCCCCGGCGCACCTACCCCATCACCGGCAAAGCCCTCGACATCATCAACGATCCCGCCAGGCTCAACCCCATCGTCGACGCCCTCATCGCCGACACCCTCAGCGACCTCGACAAGTACGAGATCACCGACGCATCCACCCTGCGCGGCTACTACGACGTGCTCTCCCAGGCATACTCGCTCAAGGGCGACCTCGACAAGGCCATCGCCTTCTCCGACAAGGCCCGTGACACCGAAACCAAGGAGCAGGAGAAAATCATGCGCGGCCAGGCCCTTCGCGCCCGCGCCGCGGCCCTCAAGGTCTCCAAGGACCTCGCCAGTCCCGCCTTCCAGGACGCCTTCAAGGCCGACCTGCGCGCCCGCATGCGCCCGCTCCCCTACGACATCATCAAGGACCGCCTCATTGCCGTCCGCAACCAGGCCAAGATCGTCAACCGCGGCCTTATCGAGTCCTCCCTCTCCACCACCCTCGACCCGCTCATCGCCGCCGCCAACGGCCAGGCCGGCGCCGAGATCGCCGCCGCCCTCATCCAGGCCAAGAACACCCTCGACACCGCCCTGCCCCTCATCCCCGCCATGGCCGAGGTCTACGCCGAGATCATCGACGCCCACGCGAACGCCGGCGTCGCCGCCAGCAAGTGGGACACCCGCCTGGTCACCCTCGCCGCCGCCGACGTCGCCAAGCCCGTCGTCGTCGCCGTCTGGGACTCGGGCGTCGACGTCTCGCTTTACCCCGACAACCTCTGGACCAACCCCGCCGAGCAACTCAACGGCAAGGACGACGACGCCAACGGCTTCGTCGACGACGTCCACGGCATCGCCTTCAGCCTCGACCGCAAGCCCGCCGTCGGACCCCTCGCCTCGCTCGACGGCCTCAAGGGCGACAAGAACCAGTACATCGACTTCATCGCCGCCAGCCAGGACATGCAGGCCGGCGTCACCAACGACGGCGTCACCCGCTTCCAGGAGTACTACAAGAACCTCCGCGGCGACGCCCTGCGCGACTTCTCCGATGACCTCAACCTCATGGGCGGCTGGGCCCACGGCACCCACGTCGCCGGCATCGTCGTCGCCGGCAACCCCGGCGTGCGGCTCCTGCACATCACCGAGAACTGGCCCTGGAAGTCCATCCCCGACGAGGCCCCCACCGTCGAACTCGGCAAGCGCTGGGGCGAGAACTGCAAGCAGACCGTCGCCTACCTCAAGAAGGCTAACGTCCGCGTCGTCAACATGAGCTGGCGCATCCCCCGCGCCGCCTTCGAGGGCATGCTCGCCGCCAAGGGCGTCGGCGCGACGACCGAGGAGCGGGCCGAACTCTCCCGCCAGATCTTCAAGCCCTTCCGCGACGGCCTCGAGGAGGCCATCCGCAGCGCCCCGGAGATCCTCTTCATCGCCGGCTCGGGCAACGAGGACAACGACATCGACTTCGCCGAGTACGTCCCCGCCGGCCTGCGCCTGCCCAACCTGCTCACCGTCGGCGCCGTCGACGACCAGGACCGCTTCACGACCTTCACCAGCACCGGCAAGTCCGTCGAGCTCTACGCCAACGGCTACCGCATCCCCAGCTTCGTCCCCGGCGGCCGCACGATCCCCTTCTCCGGCACGTCCATGGCCTCGCCCCAGGTCGCGAACCTCGCGGCCAAGCTCCTGGCCCTGCACCCCGAGCTCACCCCGGCCGACGTCATCGCCAAGATCCGCGCCGGCGCGGACCCCATCCCCGACCAGCCCGACCGCTTCATCATTAACCCGGCCAGGACCATCGGCGCCGTGCGCTCGTCCAAGTAAGACGGCTGTCGGAGCGTTGCGCTGAGCACAACGTCCTTGTGTGTGGCCGACCCCCGGACGCGCCCCCGCGTGCCCGGGGGTCGTGCCTTGGTCGATCAGTGCTCGCAAGCTTGAACGCCGCGTGACGACTCAGTAATTCGGCGTCGGCGCCCGGAACTGCGTCATGTCGATGCCTTGAAAGTACGCGATCGTCTTCGCCAGCCCCTCACGCAGCGCGACCGTCGGCTCCCACTTGAGATGCTTCTTCGCCAGCGTGATGTCGGGTTGGCGCTGCTTGGGATCGTCCGCCGGCATCGGCTTGTACGCGATCTTCGACCGCGACCCCGTCTGCTCGATCACCATCTCCGCCAGCTGCTTCATGCTGAACTCGACCGGGTTGCCGATGTTCACCGGCCCCACGAAGTCGTCCGGCCCGTTCATCAGCGCCATGATCCCCGTGATCAGGTCGTCCACGTAGCAGAACGAGCGCGACTGCTTCCCGTCCCCGTACAGCGTGATGTCCTCGTTCTTGATCGCCTGGCGGATGAAGTTCGACACCACCCGCCCGTCGTACGGGTGCATCCGCGGCCCGTACGTGTTGAAGATCCGAACCACCCGGATGTTCACCCGGTTGCTGCGGTGATAGTCAAAGAACAGCGTCTCCGCCGCCCGCTTGCCCTCGTCATAGCACGCCCGCGGCCCGATCGGGTTCACGCTCCCGCGATAGCTCTCGGGCTGCGGGTGCACGTCCGGGTCCCCGTACACCTCGCTCGTCGAGAACTGCAGGATCTTCGCCCGGCACCTCTTCGCCATCCCCAGCATGTTGATCGCACCCATCACGCTCGTCTTCATCGTCTTGATGGGGTTGTACTGGTAGTGCCCCGGCGCCGCCGGGCACGCCGCGTTGTAGATCTCGTCCACCTCCAGCCACACCGGGTGCGTCACGTCGTGCCGGATCAGCTCGAAGTTCGGCCGCCCCAAGAGGTGCGCCACGTTCGTCTTCTGGCTCGTGAAGAAGTTGTCCAGGCAGATGACGTCGTGCCCCTGCGCCACCAGCCGCTCGCACAGGTGCGACCCGAGAAACCCGGCGCCGCCGGTGACGAGAATGCGCTTGATCTGCGACACGCTTGGTTCTCTCCCAGTGATCCCGCGGCGACCGGCCGCGACAGCCGCTCACGGTAGCGCAACGAAGCCCCACCGGCAGGGACCGCCCCCCGCACGCCCCCGCACCGCCACACCGCCCGCCCTCACCCGCCCGGGATCTTCAGCACCGTCCCCAGCTTCAGCCGGTCCGGGTCCGCGATCACCGCCTTGTTCACCTCGTAGATCTCCCGCCACTTCGCCGGCGACCCCAGGTACTTCTGCGCGATCTGCGAGAGCGTCTCGCCCTTCGCGACCGTGTGCGTGCGGGCCCCCGCCACCGCGGGCTTCGCCGCGCCGCTCCCGCTCCCGCCCGCCCGCGCATCCCCGTTCGCCGCGGGCGCCTCCGCCCCCACCGGCGCGGTCACCACCACGCCCTGGATGTTCCTGGGATCACGCGGGATCTTCAGCCGCGTCCGACCCGGCACCAGCTTGTCCGGGCTCACCAGCGGGTTCGCACGCAGCACCGCCGACGCCAGCCGCCGATCCCCCAGCGTCTTCTCCGCGATCACGTCCCACGAATTGTCCCCACGCTGCACCGTGTATTCCCAGAACTCCGGCGCCACCACCCGCGGCACCAGCGTCGGCGCCACGGCTGCTCCGGCCCCCACCTCGCTCGCCGCCGCCGCCGGCGGAGTCGTCGCGCCCGCGGCCGCCGCACCTGCGTCCTGCGACGGCCCGCTCGGGCCCGCCGGGTCCTGCACCCCCGCCTCACCGGCCCCGACCGGGCGCCCGTCGAACCCCTCGGGCTCCGCCGGGCCCTCGGCGACCGTGTCGAGCTGCACGAGCGAGCTGCCCCCCGACCGCACCGGCGCCCCGCCGTAGGTCACGGTCGGGTCGCCCGGCTGGTACAGCCAGAACACGAGGATCCACACGCCGGCCCCGGCGCACAGCATCACGAACACCCGTCGCAGCGTCTGGTTCACCGATTCTTGCTCCGCTGGGCTCCCCGCACCGGTCCCGGCCGCGGGCACGCCCGCCGGCCGCGAGGCATTGTTGTCGGCACCCTTTGGCGCCGGCGCTCACTCGACGGTCGATCCTGCGCCCTGCCCGGGGTCAGGCCGCAGAAGGTGCGCCCAAAGCCTCGGCCCCGGCGGTGCTTGCGCCCGGCCGCTGCTTGGGCCCGGACTCCCCGCCCTGGAAGGCGTAGATGAGCGGGGCGCCGATCGCCACCGACGAGTAGGTGCCGATGATCACGCCCATGCCCAGCACGTACGCGAACGCCCGCACGCCCTCGCCGCCGTAGATGTACAGCACGATGAGCGAGATGATCGTCGTCGAGCCGGTCATGATCGTGCGGCTGAACGTCTGGTTCAGCGACGTGTTGATCAGGTCCTTGCTCACGTACGTCAGCTTGCCGCGGTTCTCGCGGATGCGGTCCATGCACACGATCTTGTCGTTGATCGAGTACCCCAGGATCGTCAGCAGCGACGCGACGACCGTGAGGTCGAGCTTGAACGGCAGGATCATGAGCGTCGACGCGATCCGCGGGGCCCCGTCGTACACGAACTCCGCCAGCGCGATCAGGCCGATCGCGCACACCACGTCGTGCAGCGTGGCCAGCAGCGCCGCCGCCGCGTACCCGATCGCCGCGTACCGCACCCACACGTAGATGATGATCAGGATCGAGCTCAGCAGCACCGCCGTCACCGCGCGGGCGGCGAACGAGCGTGCGATCGCCGGGCTGAAGCTCTCCACGCTCGCGAGCGTGGTCGACTCGGTCAGGGCCGAGTTGACCAGTTGCCACTCGCGGTCGCGCAGCTCGGCCTTCCACCGCGCCTCGTCGCGCACGAAGTTCACGTCCGGGTCCTGCACCAGCACCGCGACGCTCGACGCCGCCTCGGGCGTGCCCTCGAGCACCACGATCCGCGTCTTGCGCCCCAGCGCATCCTCGAACCCGCGCGAGTTGCGGGCCTGCGCCAGCCGCTTCTCCAGCGTCGCCACCGACGCCGGCGGAGTCAGCTTCTCCAGCACGATCGCCAAGCCGCCGACGTACTCGCCGACGTTCGTCTTGATCTCCGGCATCGCGATGTCCTCGCCCAGCGACGAGGTCAGCACCGCGAACGCCGGCACCTGGGCCGACCCCACCTCGGCCCCCGAGCCTGCGAACGCCAGGCGGGGCTGGCTGTCGATGTCGCTGCCGAACGCCTGGATGACCGCCGCCCGCACCTTCTCCGCGTCGGCGATCACCGTGCGGATCCGGAACTGGCTCGACGTGAACCCGTCGCTCAGCGGGTTGATGACCAGCACGTCCGCGTTGCGCAGCTCCTTCAGCCCGGGGTCGTTCGAACCGGCCGCCAGCTGCTCGAGCCGCGTCTGCACATCGCCCCGCGTCAGCGTCACGAAGCCCTTGGCCTCCGCGCTCGTCTTGCCCGCCTCGTCGGGCCGGGCCTGGCGCAGCTGCACCGTCACCGCCGTGCCGCCCACGAACTCGTTGCTCAGCATCGACCGGCCCTGCACGCCCAGGGCCAGCAGCACCGCCCCGATCACGGCCATGGCCGAGAGCGGGTAGAAGAACTTCCGCAGGCTCATCCAGTCGATGTTCGTGGTCAGCATCCGCTGCACCGCGGGGAACTTCAGCGGCAGCATCGCCCGGATCGCCGGCGACCACCCCAGCTTCACCGCGATGTCGAACAGCACCCGCGTCACGAACAGCTGCGTGAACAGCGTCGTCACCACGCCGATGCTCATCGCGATCGCAAACCCGCGGATCTCCACCGTGCCCACCAGGCCCAGCACCATGCACACGATCAGGTGCATCATGTTGCCGTCGACGATCGCCGACAGCGCCTTCTGGTACCCCAGCCGCACCACCGTCTTGGTGTCCTTGCCCGCCAGGATCTCCTCGCGCATGCGCTCGTAGATCAGCACGTTCGCGTCCACCGACATCGCGAACGTCAGGATGATGCCCGCGATCCCCGGCACGCTCAGGGGCGACTGGTTCAGCGCCATCAGCGCCAGCACCAGCAGCACGTTCAGCAGCATCGCCACGAACGCGATCAGCCCGCACAGGAAGTAGTACCCGCCCATGACCACGAAGCACACCATCAGGCTGATCGCGCCCGCCTTGAACCCCTTGTCAAGGTTGTCCGCGCCCAGCTGCGGGCCGATCACGCTCTCGGAGATCGGCTCCGGGCTCACCTTCGCCGTCAGCGATCCCGCCGCCAGCACCCGGATGATGTAGTTCAGTTCCGTCGGGCTGAACGTGCCCTCGATGATGCCGTTGCTCGAGATGCGCCCGTTCAGCCGCGGGGCCGTGTACACCTGGTCGTCCAGCAGCACGGCCATGTACTGCCCGATGTTCGCCTCCGTCAGCGACCCCAGCTTCGACGCGCCGATCGTGTCCATCCGGAACCCGATGGCCCGCCGGCCGATCTGGTCCTTGGTCTCGTTCGCCCCCGCCACCGACCACTCGCCCTCGGCCTCCGTCAGCCGCGACCCGCGCTTGTCCCACGCCAGCATCCAGTACTCGCCGTCGTACGGCTCCACCACGTACCCGCGGGCCCGGAAGAACCCCGCCCCGTCCGCCAGCAGATCCTGGGCTTCCTGCACCGACTGGTACCAGCCCTCGATCTTGTTGATCTTGTACCACCCCGCCTCCGCCGTGCGCCCGGCCCGCGGGCCGCCGCGCCGCACCGCCTCGCGCAGCCGGGCCTCGTCGGCCAGCTCGCCCGGCCGCACCGTGATGCGGAAGTTGAGGACGCCCGCGCCCGAGATCATCCGCTTGAGGTCCGACGGGTCGTCCAGCGTCGAGCGCTTCGACTCGTACTCCTTCCACGCCGCCAGCAGCCGGTCGATCTGGCCCCCCGCCGACGGGTGCTCGCGCCGCAGCCGCTCGATCGCCTGCTTGCGCGGGCTCGGGATCGTCACCGACTGCTTGGTCGCCTGGTCAACCAGGCGGTTCTCCTGGTCGCTCAGGCGCAGAACCCGCCGGATCTCCTGCGGCCCGATGCCGCCCTCGAGCGCCCTGGTCCGGGCCGCGTCGAACGCCAGGTCCGCCGTCGCCGCCTCGGCCGCCCGCTGGTCGCTCGTACCCTGGAGCGTCTTGACCTGCGTCTCCAGGAACAGGATCTCGTCGTTGGGCCGCTCGTTCTCCGGCTGGGCCTTGAGCGCATCGAGCTGCGCCGTCAGCCGCTTGACCTCGGCCTCCGAGGCGTCAAACGCCGTCCGGGCCGCCCGGGCCGCGTCGTACGCCGCCGCCGCCGCCCGCAGGCCCTCGGCCCGCTGCGCGTCCGACGACGAGACCGACTTGATGATCTGCTCGCGGTCCTCCGGGCCCGAACGCAGCATCCGCTCCAATTCGTCCTCGCTCAGCCAGCTCTGCGAGATCTCGTCGATCGCCCGCTCGAAGTCCGCCCGCAGCTTCTTCACCCCCTCGGTCGGCAGAGGCATCGTCACCTCGAGCCGGTCCGAGCCCTGCGGCACGAACGTCACCTCGAGCTGCCCCGTCGGGTCGACGCGCCCCTTGAGCACCGTCGCCACCTGGTCCAGGACCGCCCCCGGGCTCTCTCCCGGCTGCACGTCGATCGAGTACACGAGCGTCACGCCGCCCGCCAGGTCCTTGCCCTTGCGGAGCTTGCTCTCCGGCGGGTACAGGAACACGACCCCGAGCAGGACGGCAAGAAGAACAATGACGATGCGAAGTGGGAGAGACATGTGGCAGAGTGTCGCTTGGTCGGGACGGGACGCGCTCCTGACGCTCCGGGGCTTCTCCCCGCCAGCGCTGCGCTGAAAGTTCACACGGATCGAACGGCGCGGGACATCGTGAATCGGCAGCCGGGACGCACGGGGTTACACCTTGCTCCCTTCCTTGCCGGCCTTCACCTCGACGCTCGCCGGCCCCCCCGCCCCCCCCGCTCCCCCATTCCCCGCCGCACCCTCGGCCGGGCCGCCCGAGGACTTGAGCACCTGCTGGATCGCCTGCCGGCTGAAGCGGTACTTCGACCCCGGGTTCTCCCCCTGCAAAACCACCTCGTCGTCGCGCAGCTCCACCACCGTGCCGATCAACCCCCCGATCGTCTGCACGCGGTCGTTGCGCCGCAGCGACGACATCAGCTCCTCGCGCTTCTTCTTCTCCCGCTTCTGGGCCCGGCTCGACGTGAACAGCATGACAACCATCAGGATCATCAGGCCCCAGAACAGGAACATGACAAACTCGTTCCCCGTCCCGCTCTTGCCGCCGGATCCGCCCGCCGCACCCGTCGGCCCGCCGGACTGACCCGTCGTCCCCGCCGGCTGGGCCGTCCCCCCCGTGCCGCCCGCGCCCGCGTCCGCGGGCATCCCCGGCAGCACCGGCTGCGCCGACGCGCTCGTCCCCGGCTGCCCCACCGCTGCCTCCGCCAGCCAGGCATCCACTACCATCGGTGTCACCTGCGAGTGCGCCATGCGTCAGCAATCCTTACGAGAGCGGCGTCTTATCGAGCCGTCGACCCATCCCCCGTCCCCGCCGGCAACCCCGCCGCGGCCACGGGCCACCGGCCCACAAGCCCGGCCCAGTCCTCGCTGCGGACGCACGCCCGCACGTCGGCCATGAACCGCTGGAAATGCCGCAGGTTGTGCAGCGTCACCAGGATCGGGCCGAGCATCTCCCCGGCCGAGAACAGATGGCGAATATAGGCGCGGCTGAAGCCCGGTTCAGCCGAATCGGCCCGCGCTCCCGAGCACGCTGCGCAGTCGCACCCCGGTTCCAGCGGCCGCGCATCGTCCGCATAACGCGCGTTCCGCAGCTTCAGCGCGCCCCCCGCCGTAAACGCGTACGCGTTCCGCCCGTTCCGCGTCGGCAGCACGCAGTCGAACATGTCCACCCCGGAGAGCACCGCCGCCAGCAGGTCCCGCTCGTACCCCACCCCCATCAAATACCTGGGCCGGTCCCACGGCAGCAGCGGCGCCGTGTGCCGCACCACCGCCGCGATCTGCTCGGACGTCTCCCCCACCGCCACCCCGCCGATTGCGTACCCCGGCAGATCGACCCCGCACACCCGCTCCGCCGACCACCGCCGCGCGTCCGGATCCGTCCCGCCCTGCACGATCCCGAACAGGGCCTGGTCCCCGGACCGCGCCCCGGCCCGGTGGGCCCGATCGCACCGCTCGAGCCAGCGGATCGTCCGCTCGTTGGCGATCGTCACCCGGGCCGCGTGCGCCGCCGGATCCGCCGCCCGGTCGCGCGCGTGCACCCGCGCCAGGCGCGGGTCCGTCGCGCCACTCGCCTCGGCCTCGTCCCCGTTCCCTCCCGCCCCCGGCGACGACGTCGAAGGCGGGCAGTCGTCAAACGCCATGATGATGTCCGCCCCGAGCTGGTTCTGCACCAGCACCGCGCGCTCCGGCGTCAGGTCCACCATGCTCCCGTCGACGATCGACTTGAACCGCACCCCGTCGTCGGTGACGCTGTTGATGTCCGCCATCGAGTACGCCTGGTACCCGCCCGAGTCCGTCAGCATCGGCCCGGACCACCCCGTGAACGCCTGAAGTCCGCCCTGGCGCGCCACCAGTTCGCTCCCCGGACGCAGCAGCAGGTGGTACGTGTTCGCCAACACGATCTGCGCCCCGGTCCCCGCCACCAGCGACGGCAGGATCCCCTTCACCGTCCCGCGCGTCCCCACCGGCATGAACGCGGGCGTGTCGAACGAGCCGTGCGGCGTCGTAACCCGACCGACGCGTGCCGAGGAGACCTTCGACCTCGCCAGGATCTCAAACCGCAGCGGCCCAAGCGCGCTCATGTCGCCCCCGTGACCGCGCCGTTCCCGCCCGCGGGAGCCTCGCGCCGCAGTTCGCCCCCGGCCCGCGCCAGCGCCTGCCGCTCCGCCGGCGTCAGGCTCGAGAGCCCCGATCGCTCGACCTTCTCCAGCACCGCCTCGCTGTCACCCGCGTCGACGACGACCCGCGGGCCGACGGGTCCGCCCGCGCGCGGCTCGGGCTTGGCGAACTCGTCGAAGAAGTCGCTCAGCCACCCCGGCCGCCGGATGAGGATCGCCCCCGCGATCGCGCCCCCAACGTGGGCCGCGTCGCCGCCCGCGTTGGGCCCGCCCGAGAGCAGGTTCGCGATCGCCAGGCCCAGGAACAGGTACACCGCGTGCTTCAGCCGAAGCGGCACCACGAAGAACACGTACACCCGCTCACGCGGGCGCAGGTACGCCGCCGCCAGCAGCACCCCGAACACCCCCGCCGACGCCCCGATAAGCGTCGTGTACGGGTCGCTGAACAGCAGCGGCGGGACGTTCGCGTCCACGCCGGCCGCCGCCAGGCTGTTCGCCGCCACGTTCAAGAGCAGGTACAGCCCCGCCCCGCAGATCCCGCACGCCAGGTAGAACGCCGCGAACCGGCGCGTCCCCAGCCGGTCCTCGACCATCCACCCGACGAAGTACAGCCCGAGCATGTTGAACACCAGGTGCCACACGCTCCCGTGCAGGAACTGGAACGTGATGAACCGCCACACCTCCAGCTGCATGAACGCCTTGCCGGTCGAGAAGTGGCCCCAGCAGTCGATGACGGGCCGCCATGTGAACCAGCGCCGCCCGACCGACTGGTACACCGGCTGCCCGTTGGGATCGACGATCGGCCGGCCCATGAACGGGTCGACCAGTCGCACGCGCCGGTCGACGAGCGGGTGATAGAAGTAGCCCGCGCCCCGCTGCGGATCGGGCAGGCTGAAGCGCTCGTCGAGCTCGCGCCGCGACCACTGCTCGTTGCTCGTGGTCGCGTACGCCTTGGCGTCGGCGAAGCACCGCACCTTGTTGTTCGCAAGGATCACGTTGTTGAGCAGGAACACCGCGCAGTTGATGATGATCAGCCACGTGGTGAACGCCATCGCGCGCCGGCGGGGCCTGGTCGTCCGTGACGTCGTGGGATCGGGGGCGGGCATCGCGTCAATCGTTGGCGGGGTGCCGCCGCCGCGCACTCACCGCCACGCCCCGACCAGGGCGGAGCACAGCGGGATCCCGATCACGATGTTGAACGGGAACGTCAGCGCCAGCGACAGGGACACGTACAGGGCCGGATCGGCCCGCGGCACCGCCAGGCGCAGCGCCGCCGGCGCCGCGATGTACGACGCCGACGCCGCGAGCATCGCCAGCAGCACCGCGTCGCCCTCACCCAGCCCGCACGCCCGCGCGAGCGTCACCCCCATGAGCCCGTGCAGGCACGGCCCGGCGATCGCGAACACCAGCACCGGCCAGGGCGCCCGCGCGACCTCGCCCGCGCGCTTCGCGGCCAGCATGCCCATGTCCAGCAGGAAGAACGCCAGCGCCCCGGGGAACAGGTCGGTGCTCAGCGGCTTGAACGCCGCGTACCCGCGCTGGCCAGTGAGCACCCCCACCGCGATGCTCCCCAGCAGCAGCAGCACCGGGCCGTTGAGCAGGGCCTCGTGCACGAGCGCGCCGGTGGATCGGTGCGCCTCGCCGGCGCTGCCGGGCGCGGTCTTCTCCCCGCGCCGGCCGAGGTTGTACAGCAGCAGCGCCACCAGGATCGCCGGCGACTCCATCAGCGCCATCACCGCCACCATGTGCCCGCTGTACGCGACCCCCCGCTGGTCCAGGGCCGCGCACGCCGTCACGAACGTCACCACGCTCACCGACCCGTAGCACGCCGCCAGGGCCGCGGCGTCCGCCGCCGGCACGCGCCGCCGCAGCACCGCGTACGTCCAGCACGGGATCGCCGTGCCCAGCCCGAGCCCCAGCGCCACCGCCACGCCGGCCGCGGCCGTCAGACCGCTGGACACCAGTTCCACCCCGCCCTTGAAGCCGATCGCCCACAAGAGGTACAGCGACAGCACCTTGGTCGCCGCCTCGGGGATGGCGATGCTCGAGCGCAGCAGCACGATCGCCGCGCCCAGCACGAAGAACAGCACCGGCGGGTTGATGGAGAGGATCGGCGCGGACGCGTCGGCGGCCGCCGCCAGCAGGTGCGTGACGTGCGGATCGGGCACGGGACACTCCCTCCCGCGCGCCGACGCACACAGACGCCGCGGGGCCGGTCAGGGTATCCGAAGTCCATGTTCCAGCAAGCCCCGCCCCGCGTGCGGCGAGCGCATCCGACATCACCCCTGCCCGCTTCGCCGCCGCTGCGTGTGCCGCTCCAGGGCCTTGCGTTCGCTCCGCGTCAGGCTGTCCATCCCCTGCTGGCTGATCTTGGCGAGGATGCGGTCAACCTCGGCCTCTTCCGCCTGGCGGCGCTGCTGCTCCTTCAACGCCGCGGCGTACTTGGACCGCTCCTTGGCGGTGTCCTTCTGCTGGTACGCCGTCGGGAACTCAGGCCCGTCGCTCATGCCGCTCGCGGCCATGAACCGCAGGTTCTGCTTCTGCTGCCAGCACGTGAAGCCCGCGAACAGCGCGACGCCGAAGAGCGACATCAGGTTCATCATCAGCGCGAACACGCCGACGCCCACGGCCATGAACAGCCCCAGGCTGGTGGCGATGTGCAGCGACTTGTCCCGCCCGACCCGCGGCCAGAGCAGTTCCTGCACGATCCGCCCGCAGTCCATCGGGTACATCGGCAGGCACATGTTGAACAGGAACATGTAGATATTGGCCGCGTGGGCCCAGAACAGCCACGCCCCGAGCTGCCCGGCGTCCCACGCCGCGACCGCCCCGCGCGTCGAGTTGAGCGGGTTGAAGAAGACCGCGTCCCAGTTCCTCGTGACGGCGTAGACCGCGGCGCCCAGGATCGGCGCCAGCGCCAGGTTGACCGCCGGGCCGCCGAGGGTCGTGATCAGGTGGGCCTTCCAGTCGTTGGGCGGCCGGCACATCGCCAGCCCGCCCAGCGGCCACAGCACGATGTCGTCGGCCTCTCCGCCTACGCGCCGGCACGCGAAGCAGTGCCCGAACTCGTGCAGCAGCACCATCGTGAACAGGCACAGCAGCATGATCGCAGTCTGTCCCGGGCCGATCTGGTCCGGGCGCATCGAGTTGAGCAGCCGGGCCACGATCACGAGCAGGAACAGCATGTGCAGGCGTACCGTGATCCCGAAGACGCGGAACAGCGGCACGCCCCAGTTGAAGAAGTTGTCGCCCTCGCCGAGCACGCGCCGCCAGAACCCCGGGTCGCCCTGGCCTCGCTCGTCGTAGCGACGGTCCTGGAACCCCACGGCTCAGCCCCCCCGCCGCGCGGTCGCGGCTTCGATGTGCCCGCGGGCCCGGGCCCGCGCGAACGCGACCACGGTCTTGGCGTCGCGGATGATCCCCGAGTCGATCATGGCGGTGACGGTCGCGACGTCGTGGATCTCGACGACGATGTTCTCGTCCTCTTCGAGCTTCTGGCCGACGTGCGTCAGGCCGGTGGCGAGGAACATGTGCATGCGCTCGTCGCTCAGGCCCGGCGAGGTGTAGGTCCAGTCCAGGGGCGTGACGGTCGCGGGCCGGTAGCCGGTTTCTTCCTCGAGTTCGCGGGCTGCGCACGCCGCGGGCTCTTCGTTCTTATCGAGCGTGCCGGCGGGAAACTCGAGAAGCCACTGGTCGCACGCGGCCCGGTAGACGCGGGTGAGCACGAGGCGGCCGTCGGGCAGGACGGGGACGATGATGGCGGCGCCGGGGTGGCGGACGACCTCGCGGACGAGGGTGTGGCCGTTGGGGAGTTCGACGGAGATGGCCTCGTAGTCGAACTTGCGTCCCGAGTGGATGGTCCGGCGCGCGGTCACCTTCGGCGAAGCGGCGTCCCCGGGCGAGCCGGACGGGCCGGGCTCGGGCGCGGGCGACGGGGATTTCGCGGCGGGTGCCATCGTCCGATAGTATCGGCGAGCGCGGGGACCGGTTTCAGTTGCGCGGGGGCCGAATCCGGGGGCGCGTGGGCAGGGGACAATCGCCCGGTGATCATCCGCGGATCCAGCACGCTGACACGGGTCGAGGACCTGCTCCCCCGGGACCTGGCGGCGCAGCTCGACCGGCTGGACGTGCTCAGCCGCAAGGTCTTCGCGGGCAAGCTGCAGGGCGAGCGGCGGAGCAAGCAGCGCGGCTCGAGCGTGGAGTTCGCCGACCATCGCAACTACGTCCCCGGGGACGACCTGCGACGGATCGACTGGAACGTCTTTGCGCGGCTGGACAAGTTCTTCGTGAAGATCTTCCAGGAGGAGCAGGACCTGACGGTCTCGGTCATCCTCGACGCGTCCCCGTCGATGGACGCGGGCGCTGCGCCGGGTTCGACGTCGGGTCTCGCCAACGCGGGGAACAAGCTCGCGTTCGCGCAGCGGCTGGCGACGGCGCTGGCGTACGTGGGGCTGGTGAACAACAACCGCGTGGTGGTGAGCGTGCTCGACGGGCGGACGCTGCGCCGGCTGGCGCCGGTGCGCGGACGGCGGAGCGTGCAGCGCGTGGCCCGGTTCATCCTGGATGCGGTGCGGCCGGATGACCCGAGCCGCGGCGTGCTGAGCGACGACGAGTTCTTCGCCCAGGGCGAGGACGAGTCGCGCGCCGTACCGACGAGCCTGCGGGGCGATTGGGCTGGGGCGCTGCGGGCGCTCGGGGCGACCCGGGGCGGGCGCGGGCTGTGCGTGGTCATCAGCGACTTTCTCATCCCCGGCGGGTACCAGGCCGGGCTGGGGTATCTCGCGGGGCGGGGCTTCGACACGTTCTGCGTGCAGGTGCTCAGTCCGGCCGAACTCGACCCGGCGCTCGAGGGCCGCGGTGCGGTCGGGGGCGACGGCGCGCTCATCGGCGACCTTGAACTCACCGACTCGGAGACCGGGCGCACGGCCGAGGTGACGATGACGGCGGACCTGATCGAGCGGTACCGGGGCGCGGTGAAGCGGTACATCGCGGACCTGGGGACGTTCTGCGCAAGCCGCGACATGACGCATGTTCCGCTCGTGAGCGACATGGACCTCAAGACGGTGCTCGTGGAGCAATTGCGGCGGCGGGGGATGCTGGGGTAAGAGGAGCCGGGCGCGGCGTGGGGCTGGGGGGAAGGTGTGCCTGAGGGCGTGCGGGACTGTTGCTCGGGCGGTTCACCCTCCGCTTGCGCGGAGGGCTCGTTGGGTTACGGGAGATCCAGGGCCGCGCGGCCCATCGGCATGTCGAAGCGGGCGTCTCGAGGGGTGCGGACGTAGCCGGCGCCGCCCATGCGGCCGAAGGCGGCGAGCAGGTCGGGGTCGACGTGGTAGCGGTCATTGATGAGCCCGTCGGCGGCGTGGATGGCGACGACCTGGCCGATGACGATGTTGCCGCCGGCGGGCTTGCCGGGGTTGGTGCGGATGACCTGGGTGGTGCGGCACTCGAAGCTCAGGGGACTCTCGGCGACGCGCGGAGGGCGGACGGCGGTGCTGGGGGCGGGGGTGAGACCGACGAGGTCGAACTCACTTTCGCCGAAGGGCAGGGCCTCGGCGGCGGCCGCGACGCGCGTGGTGAACGATTCGGAGGCCACGTTGATGACGAACTCCCCCACGCCCTGGCCGGGTTCGAGTTCGCCGGGACGGGCGGCGTTGCGGAGCGAATCCTTCATGGAGCCGTCGGGCTTGTTGGCGGGGCAGAACAGCAGGAGCATGGGGTCGGAGCCGACGGCGGTGAAGAAGGAGAAGGGGGCGAGGTTCAGGCGGCCGTCGGCGGAGATGGTGGAGACGAAGGCGATGGGGCGCGGGACGACGCCGCCGATGAGGAGTTTGTAGCGGTCGATGGGGGCGAGGTTGGCGGGGTCGAGGTGCATGGGGCAAGGTAGTCGGGAGGCGAGCATGTCGCAGACACCGGTTCGGGGCGGCGGGTTCGGGGATGAGCCGATCGACGTGGACGCGGGCGAGGTTCCGGGCGGGAGCGACGGGCGGCGGCCGGGGGGGCTGCTCGAAGCGCTGCTGGGGTCGGCGATCCTGAGCGGGCTGTTCGGGGTCGGGGTGATGGTGCTGGCGGCGTACTTCATGTTCCGCGCGATCGTGGCGACGGTGCTGTGGTTCTGCTTCGACGATGCGCTGGCGGCGGCGGTGGAACTGCCGGGGGTCGGGCGGTTCGAGTGGTGGCAGGTGCTGCTCATGGTCGTGTTCGTGTCGCTGGTGGTGGGGCGACGGGGCGCAGGGCCGGCGCCCGCGGACGGCGAGGAGCCGGGCCGCGCCCGGGTGCGCAGGCGGACCTACTAGCATCGACGATGAGCGACCATGGGCGCGGAATGAGCGGCGAGCCGCTGGGCGCGGTGACGTGGGCGGGGCTGCTGGCGCAGTGGACCGAGTTTGCGCGCGCGACCGGGTCGCTGCGCGGGGGCGAGGGGGAACGGTGGCGCTCGAGCGCAGCGCCGATCATCGGGCTGCAGGCCGTGACGTTCGCGCTGGCGGACCTGGGGCGGGTCGGGCCGGGGGACGAACGGGCCCTGGCGCTGGACCGTGCGGAGATCACGATCCGGACGCAGTCGGCGGCGCTGCACGAGATCTGGCGGGGCGAGGCGATGAGCGAGGAACTGGCGGCGCTCATCGGCGACGCCCGCGCGGCGCTGGAGATGGCCCGCGGCGCAGGGGTGCAGTGGCTGGCGACGGCGGCGCGGGTGGTGCTCGAGCACCCGGCGGCGCTCGTCGAGGACCTGCTTGCGGCCGGTTTCGACGGGGACCTGTGGGTCGGGGCGCCGGGCGTGCCGCTGTTTGCGGGGAGCCCGGTCGCGTTCGTGCGCGGGCGGCACGGCGGGTCGCCCGCGGGCGAGGTTGTCGCGGCGATCGGGGAGTGGCTCGACGGGCAGGAGTTCCAGCCCGCGGCCGGGGGACGCGGGGCGGCGGGACGGGGGAAGACGGTCAGCGGCGTGGGGGCCGCGGAGGCGGTTGGGGAGCTGCGGCAGGTGTATCGGCAGTTCGACTTTTCGCTGGGGCGGGCGGTGCGGGATGTTGTGGTGGGGTTCGGGCGGGGCCTGGCGGCGGGGCAGCCGCTGCTGGTCGAGGCGGTGCGGCGCGGGGAGGGGCTGGGGGTGCCGATGTCGCCGCGGCGTGGGGAGATGCTCGAGGACCTGGAGGTCGTGGACGGGGACGAGGCTGCGGGCGGGTGAGCGGGCGGGGCGGCGCTTGGGGCGGAGGCCGAGGATGGCGGCGGCGGCGCGGATCTGCTGCTCGACCGAGGCGGTGGGGTCGCAGAGGCGGGCGAGCAGGGTGTCGAGTGGGGCGGGCATCGCCGATGAGTTTCGCACGGGTGCGCGGGGTGGCAAACGCCGCGCGATGCAACGGCGCGTTTTTGCGCGCAAACGCGCCGGTGCGGGTGAGATTCTCGCGCACGTGCGCCTTTGTGCGCGTTCTGGACGATGCACGGGCGGGGCATGCGATGCTCGTTTCGACCGGTTCGCCGCGGGAGCGAGTCGCTCGAAGGCGGAACGTCCGCGACAACCGGGGCCGGGCGTGCTAGTTTGTTCGCAGGGGGCGAGCCGGCGCACACGCCGCCTGGCTTCGTCCGCGACCCCAACCGCATCGGAGACTGCCCATGAGCACGAACGGAACGAACGGACTGCATTCGGCCGCGGCACCGCAGCTGACGACGGCGAACGGCGCGCCGGTGGGGACGCAGCAGGCGCTGACGGCGGGTGCGCGCGGGCCGCTGCTGATGCAGGATGTGCAGCTCCTGGAGCAGATGCAGCACTTCAACCGCGAGCGGATCCCCGAGCGGGTGGTGCACGCGAAGGGGTCGGGGGCGTACGGGACGTTCACGGTGACGGGGGACATCACGAAGTACACGAAGGCGGCGGTGTTCGGGCGGGTGGGGAAGACGACGGACGTGTTCCTGCGGTTTTCGACGGTGGCGGGGGAGCGCGGGGCCGCGGACGCGGAGAGGGATGTGCGCGGGTTTGCGGTGAAGTTCTACACCGACGAGGGGAACTGGGACCTGGTGGGGAACAACACGCCGGTGTTTTTCGTGCGTGACCCGTTCAAGTTCCAGATGTTCATCCACACGCAGAAGCGGCACCCGCAGACGAACCTGCGGGACATGGACATGCAGTGGGACTTCTGGTCGTTGTGCCCGGAGGCGCTGCACCAGGTGACGATCCTGTTCAGCGACCGGGGGATCCCGGCGACGTATCGGCACCTGCACGGGTTCGGGAGCCACACGTACTCGCTGATCAACGCGGCGGGCGAGCGGGTGTGGTGCAAGTTCCACTTCAAGAGCAAGCAGGGGATCCGGAACCTGACCGACGAGCAGTCGGGGGCGATCATCGCGCGGGACCGCGAGAGTCACCAGCGCGACCTGTTCGAGGCGATCGCGCGGGGCGAGTATCCCAAGTGGCGGGTGTGCGTGCAGGTGATGACGCAGGCGCAGGCGGAGGGCTTCCGGTGGAACCCGTTTGATTTGACGAAGGTGTGGCCGCACGGGGAGTTCCCGCTGATCGAGGCGGGCGAGCTGGAGTTGAACCGCAACCCGGAGAATTACTTTGCGGAGGTGGAGCAGTCGGCGTTCAAGCCCAGCGCGCTGGTGCCGGGGATCGGGCCGAGCCCGGACAAGATGCTGCAGGCGCGGCTGATGAGCTACGCGGACACGCACCTGCACCGGCTGGGGGTGAATCACCACCAGGTGCCGGTGAACCGCCCGCGGTGCCCGGTGATGCACTACATGCGGGACGGGGCGCTGACGGAAGGGGCGTACGGGCCGCGGCCGAATTACCTGCCCAACTCGCTGGCCGGGGCGCCCAAGCCCAACCCGGTGTACGACGAGCCGGCGTGGAGCCTGGGGCAGGCGATCGTGGACCGGTACGACTCGAGCATCGACCACGACGACTACACGCAGCCGGGGAACCTGTACCGCCTGTTCGACGAGGGGCAGAAGGACCGGCTGACGACGCGGATCGCCGGCGGGCTGGGGCAGGCCCGGCGCGAGGTGCAGGAGCGGATGGTGTGCCATTTCTTCCGCGCGGATGCGGACTACGGGATGCGGATCGCCGGGAAGCTGGGGATGGACGTGTCGGGGATGACGGCGGGGCATGGACAGGGCGCGCGGCCGGCGAACGTGTGAGCGCGGGGACACGTTGCGTCATCGGCCCGTAACGGTCGATGACGGGCACCCAGCAAGAGCGTGCGCGAGCGCGGCTTGATGGGCGCGGACCCGCTCGCTCACGCCCGGGGTTCGTCCTACGCTCGGGCTCGCACCACAATCACCGGGCGGTTGGGGTTTGTACGAGGCAGGCAGGAACCATGCTCAAGCGGGCCAAGATCAGCGTCATCGGGGCGGGCAACATCGGCGGCGAGTGTGCGCGATCGATCGCGATGAAGGAGCTGGGCGACGTTGTGCTGGTGGACATCCAGAACAAGGAGAAGCCCGAGCTGCACATGCCCAAGGCCAAGGCGCTGGACGTGGCGTGCTGCGGGCCGATCGAGAACTTTGACGCCCGGCTGACGGGGACGTTCGACTACGCGGACACGGCGGACTCGGACGTGGTGGTGATCACGGCGGGGCTGCCGCGCAAGCCGGGGATGAGCCGCGACGACCTGGTGCAGGTGAACGCGGGGATCGTCAAGAACGTGTGCGAGAACGTGAAGAGGTACTCGCCCAACGCGATCGTGATCGTGGTGAGCAACCCGCTGGACGCGATGGTGTACGTGGCGTGGAAGGTGACGGGGTTCCCGGCCCATCGCGTGATGGGGCAGGCGGGGGCGCTGGACGTGGCGCGGTACAAGACGTTCCTGGCGATGGAGCTGGGCGTGAGCGTCGAGGACATCCAGGGGCTGCTGCTGGGCGGGCACGGCGACGACATGGTGCCGCTGCCCAGCCGCACGAGCGTGAACGGCATCCCGGTGACCGAGTTGCTCTCGCCCGAGAAGGTGCAGGCGTGCGTGGACCGGGCGAAGGTGGGCGGGGGCGAGATCGTCAAGCTGATGGGGACCAGCGCGTGGTACGCGCCCAGCGCGGGCACGGTGGAGATGGTCGAGGCGATCGTGCGCGACAAGAAGCGGGTGATCGCGTCGGCGGCGTACTGCGAGAACGAGTTCGGCGCTGCGCCGGGTGCGAAGGGCAAGGGCCTGTTCGTGGGCGTGCCGTGCGTGCTGGGGGCCAAGGGCGTCGAGAAGATCATCACGTTCAAGCTGGACCCGACCGAGCAGAAGTTCATGGACGAATCGATCTCGCACGTGCGCGACCTGATCGGCGTGGTGACGAAGCTGTACCCCGAGATGGCCTGAACGTCGCGGGGACACCGCGGCGACGAGCAGGGAGGCTGCCATGCGTTGGACGAGCGCACGCGTGATTGCGATGGTGGGCCTGTCGACGTGCGCCGGGGCGCTGGGGCAGCCGGCGGGGCCGCGGGCGGACGAGGCCGCGGGGCCGTCCGCTGCGGCGGCGGCGCAGCCGGCCCCGGGGACGCCGCCGGGCGTGTCGAGCGACGCGCAGACGGCGGCGATCCAGCGGATGCTGGCCGGGACGTTCTACACGCGGGGCGACGCCGACGAGGCGGCGCTGGCGTGGAACGCGGCGGTGGTGCGCGTCGAGGGGCTTGAGAACGCGGTGTACTTCGAGATCGCGCGGCGCGACGACCTGGGCAACCCGTTCCGGTCGGGGATCCTGCACGTGATGCGGGGCTCGGGCGAGACGCGGCTGCGGGTGTTTGATTTTTCGGGCACGCCGACGATCAAGGGCGCGGTCACGGGGCTGTGGCTGGCGCCGGGTGCGTTCCCGAAGATGTCGGTGGAGGACCTGCGGCCGCAGATGGACCTGGTGCAGCGGAGCGCGGGCGAGGGGTCGTGGAGCGGGGCGACCAGGGCGCCTGTGCCGACGATCCGCGGCGGCGCGGTGGAGATGACGTCGGAGATTTCGCTCGGCGCCGGCACGATCACGGTGGCGGACCGCGGGTTCGACGGCGCGGGGAAGCAGGTGTGGGGTCCGGGCCCGGGCAAGAGCACGACGTTCAGCAAGGGCGAGCCGACGGCGAAGGCCGAGACGCTCGTGTCGGGGCTGGTGGTGATCACGCTGGTGCCGGCGGGCGAAGGGCCGCGGGTGGAGGACGGCGGGTCGGTGGTGTTCCACTACCACGGGTACCTGGCGGACGGGACGGTGTTCGACACGTCGCGGCGCGAGGGGCGCCAGCCGTTCCGGATGACGGTGCCGGCGAACGTGCCCAAGGGCGTGAACGAGGGGGTGCTGCGGATGGGTGCGGGGGAGCGGCGGCGGCTGGTGATCCCGCCGCAGTTGGCGTACGGGGAGACGGGCACGCGGTCGGGGCCGATTCCGCCGAACGCGACGCTGTACTTTGACCTGGAGTGTTTGATGGTGGAGCCGCCGCAGGAGAAGGCGGCGACTGAGCAGCCGGCGCCGGCGCAGGCGCCCGGGGCGGGTGGTGGAGGCGGGGGCGGGGCCGGGCCGAAGTGAGGGGCGGTGTCGCGCCCGGGTATGAGGATCGTGGTGATCGCGGCCCTGCTGACCGGGGCGGTGGTGATCGATCGGCTCGCGGGCACGAACGTGGCCGCGGTCGGTGTGGTGATCGTGGGGTGGCTGTGCGTGGAGCTGGGCGGGCCGGGGTCGTGGTTTGGGCGCGAAGAGGCAGCGCCGGTTCAGCGTGATCCGCGCTGGTGCGTGGGGTGCGGGTATGACCTGAGCGGACTGCCCGAGGACTCCGCGGTGTGTCCGGAGTGTGGGCGGGCGCGCGGGTGAGTGCACGCGATGCGGGCGAATCCGGACCTTCGCGGATTCAGGTCCGGCGTCAGAGCCTCAGGCGGGCGGGTTGAGCTGTGCGACGGCGTCTTCGACGCTGGCCGCGCGGTGGAAGCGCTTGTCGAGCCTGAGGGTGCGGAGGAACTGCTCGATCTTGGCGGGCAGGGCCGCGAGGATGAGGCCGGCCTTCTGACGGCGGCAGTGCTCCTGGACCTGGAGCAGGCAGGTGATGCCGATGGAGTTGATGAGGTCGACGTGGCGACAGTCGAGCACGACGGCGGCGCCGTCGGCGTTGGGGAGACGGCGGGAGACTTCCTGGCGGATGAGGTCGGCGGTCTCGTCGACGACCTGGGGGGGTAGTTCGACGACGAGCACGGTCCCGGCGTGCCCGAGCAGGTTGGATTGGATGAGGGGCACCGGTGTGTGGTCGTGGGGCGGCCGTGGGCGGGCCGCGAAGGCTTGAGGGTAGGAGCGTGGGCGGGCGAGGATGGGCATCGGAGTGATGTGAGAGCCAAGTGCGAAACGGTTGCGACTGGCTGTGCATGCGACGAGTGCGCTGCGATCGCCGCACGCCGGGGCGCGGATCGTCCCGAACGTTTCGCGATTCACGGGAGTTCACGGGATTGATGACCGCGCCGGTGATGGTGAGGGATCGAACCGGGGCAGGCGGACAACTGTGCGCGGTGCGGGTACTGGCGCGCGGGGATCGGGGCACGCGTGTGCCGGGAGTGCGGGTGCGTCCCGGCCGGGGTCGATGGGGACGGTCCGGGTGGGCGGGGGATCGAGCGGGCGGTGGGTCTGGTTCTGGCCGGGTACGCGGCGGGGTACGTGTGCGCGGTGTTGAGCCTGGTGCTGGCGGGTCGGGCGCAGCAAGGGCGGGCCGCACGGGCCGGCGCGAGGGGGAAGCGCTTCGGGGTGTGAATTCAGGGGTTTGACCCGGAACGCGGGCACCATACACTTTTCTGACAGGCATAGGGCTTGTCGAGAGGTACGGCGCATGACTGCGGACTGCGGCCATGATTGCTAACGCCCGCTCCCATCGCGGGGGCGTGCGCGCGTCGAGTGCGACGGGCGCAGGGCGGAGCGCCACCTGGGCGGCGACGGGCGTCGGGGGACGCACCGGGGAGCCGCCCGGGTAGGGCGACCACTCGATTGGCCGCGGCGGGTCCCGGAAGGGGCACGCGGCGGCCGGACGAGACCTCTCGGCCCCGCGGCTTGTCGAAAGCCCCGGGGCCGGGGTTGTTTTTGGGCCGGGCGAGCCCGGCGGCACGGACGGACAGGCAGACGGACAGACATCCAGGTACGACATCACGACAACACGGAGACGACGACAGCCATGAACGCCCAGGAAATGCTTCGGATTCTCGACTCGATCGCCCGCGACCGCAAGATCGACCGCTCGGTCCTTGTGAAGGATCTTGAGCAGGCGATGGTGTCGGCGGCGAAGAAGCATTTCAGCAGCCTGGACACCGAGGAGTTCCAGTGCACGCTTGACCCCTTGAGCGGGCAACTCAAGCTGACGCGGCACGGGCAGCCTCTGGAGATGGAGCCGGCGGCGTTCGGGCGGATCGCGGCCCAGACGTTCAAGCAGGTGATGATCCAGCGGTTCCGCGACGACGAGCGTCAGAGCGTGCTGGAGGAGTACACCAAGCGGGTGGGCGACATCGTGACGGGGACGGTGCAGCGGTACGAGGGCGGGGCGCTCGTCGCCACCCTGGATGGGCGGGCGGAGGCGTTCATGCCGCGGAGCGAACAGATCCCCGGCGAGCAGTTCCAGGCGAGCGACCGGGTGCGGTGCCTGGTGCTGGATGTGCGGGACGCGGGTCACCAGGTGAAGATCGTGCTGTCGCGGAGCCACCCGGACTTCATCAAGCGGCTGTTCGAGGTCGAGGTGCCGGAGGTGGCGGAGCGGATCATCGAGGTCAAGGCGATGGCGCGCGAGGCGGGGTATCGCACGAAGATCGCGGTCGCGAGCATCGACTCGAAGGTGGACGCGGTGGGCGCGTGCGTGGGCGTGCGCGGCAGCCGCATCAAGAACATCGTGGACGAGCTCAACGGAGAGAAGATCGACATCGTCCGCTGGAACGAGTCGAGCCAGATCCTCATCCAGAACGCGCTCAAGCCGGCCGAGGTGGCGGAGATCAGCCTGTGCTTCGAGCTTGGGCGGGCGACGGTGGTGGTGCGGGACGACCAGCTGAGCCTGGCGATCGGCAAGCGCGGGCAGAACGTGCGGCTGGCGGCCCGGCTGACGGGCTGGGACATCGACATCCTGACGCCGGCGGAGTTCAACCGCGGGCTGGAGGTCATGAGCCAGACGCTGCAGAGCGTGCCGGGCGTGACCGAGGAGATGGCGGACCGGCTGGCTGCGCTGGGCATGATCAGCGTGTTCGACGTCGAGGAGGTCGGGCCGGAAGTGCTCATGAACGAGCTTCAGATCGACGAGCCGACCGCCAGGCAGGTCGTCGAGACGTGCGCCGTCAAGGGCAAGGACGTGCAGGAGCAGCTCGCCAAGGAGAAGGCCGAGGCCGAGAAGCGCCGGGCCGAGGAGGAGGCCGCGGCCCGCCGCCTGCTCGAGGGCGGGCTGGCCGGCGAGGGCGCCGAAGGCACGGGGGTCACGGGCGACGACGATGCCCGGGCGGCGGCGATCCTGGGGGGCCTGGGCGGAGACGCGTCCGCGGCTACGGGGGAGAGCGAGCAACCGGCGACGGCCTCGTGAGGGGTCCGGTCGGCGGAGGAGGGTTCATCGGGCATCGGCCCGGCGGGCCCGGGCGTGTGAAGGAAGCGTGCGGACGGGATGTCGGCGGTTGACGGGGACGGCTGGATGGGCGAGAGTGAACCGGGTCCGGGCTTGGAACGGGCCATTTGGAGTGCTGATTGAAGCGGATCTTCGAGCTGGCGAAAGAGTTGAACGTCGAGTCCAAGGCCATCATCGCCAAGTGCGTGGCCGAGGGAATCCCTGCCGACAAGGTGAAGAACCACATGGCGACCATCAGCGTGGGGCTCGAAGCGAGCATCCGCGAGTGGTTCGCCAGCGGGGGCTCGGGCGGGAGCGCGGTCGAGACGACCGAGCACGTCGATGCCAACTCTCTGCGCGCCAAGGCGCGTCGCAAGCCCGGCGGAAAGACCAAGACCACGGCCGACGGGGGCCCGTCCGGCGCTGACATGGGCGGCACGACGGCGGTGGCCGAGCCGTCCGAGACCGTTGACGCCGCGGAGCCGACTGCCCCACTGCCGACGCCGGCCCCGGCGATCAAGGTTGACGTTCCGGTCGCCCGCAAGGAGACGACCGAGTCGGCCGCGGACACGATGACGACCACGAGCGTGACGAGCGCCCCGGCGGCGCCCGCGATGGCGAGCCCCGCTCCGGTCACGGCCCCGGCTCCGTCCCCGACCAAGGCGGCGCCGACGGCGCCCTCCGCGGGCGCGGCGTCTGCGCCGGCGACGGCGCCGCTGCACCCGCAGTCGCCGACGCAGCCGATGCGGGCGACGCAGACTCCGCCGCGGCCGCCGGCTGCGCCTCCGGCGGCCCCCGCGGCCCCGACGGGTGCACCGGGTGGCGCGGGCCAGGGCGGTCACGGCGGTCACGGCGGTCACGGCGGTCACGGTGGAAAGGGCGGACAGGGCGGACAGGGCGGCACGGGCGGACCCGGGCACGGGCGCAGTCCGGTTCGGGTGGCTCCGATGAACGTGCCGACGCGCCCGAAGGTGGTCGCGCCGGTGGGCGCGCAGCTGCAGCCCAAGCGGGTGGCGCTGGCGGGCCCGAAGGTCGTGCGCGTGGAAGCGCCCGACGTGGTTGACAAGCCGCGCCCGCGGCGTGCCCCGGGCGAGCCGATGGGCCCGCGGGGCGACGGTCCGGGCGGCGGCGGGTCGGGAGCGGTGGACGACGACGGCCGGCCTCGGCGGGGCGGCGGCGGGGGCGCCGGCGGTGGCGGTGGCAGCAGCGCGGCCGGGCGCAAGCGTCCGGGCGTGACGCGGACTGATTCCCCGCGGCGCAAGAGTTCGCCCCTGGACGAGCAGCCGGCGGGCGGGATGTGGCGCGAGCAGGACCTGCTCGAGCGTGAGAACCGCCTGGCGCAGGCGCCGGGGTACCTCAAGAAGCGTCGTCACGAGCAGAAGCTGCGGGGCGCGAACCAGCCGGGCGAGCGGGCGGCGACGGCGGCGCAGACCGGCGGGGTGGTGAAGATCGCGGCGCCGTTTACGATCAAGGACCTGTCGGCGGCGACGGGCGTGAAGAGCTCGGACATCGTCAAGAAGCTCTTCATGCAGGGCATGATGGTGACGGCGAACTCCGGCCTGGACGCCGAGAAGGCCCAGGAGCTGATGATCGACTTCAACATCGATCTCGAGGTCGTCAGCGCCAAGAGCGCCGAGGAGGTCGTGGCGAGCGACTTCGAGAAGCGCGAGGCCAGGGACGTGCGCGGGCGCGGCCCGATCGTGACGATCCTGGGCCACGTCGACCACGGCAAGACGAGCCTCCTGGACAAGATCCGCAACGCGAACGTGGCTGCGGGCGAGGCCGGCGGCATCACGCAGGCGACCAGCGCGTTCCGCGTGCCGGTGAAGATCGGCGACGAGACGAAGAACATCCTGTTCCTGGACACGCCGGGCCACGAGGCGTTCACCTCGATGCGCGCCCGCGGCGCGAAGTTGACGGACATCGTGGTGCTGGTGGTGTCGGCGCCCGAGGGCGTGGCCCCGCAGACGATCGAGAGCATCAACCACGCCCGGGCGGCGAAGGTGCCGCTGGTGGTGGCGCTCAACAAGATCGACCGTCCGGACGCGACCGAGGCGCGGATCAACCAGACGCTGAGCCAGCTGGCCGACGCGGGGCTGAACCCGGTCGAGTGGGGCGGCTCGACGGAAGTGGTGCGGACGAGCGCGACGCGGGGCGACGGGATCCAGGCGCTCCTGGAGATCCTGGACCTGCAGGGCCAGATGCTGGACCTCAAGGCGGACTATTCCGGTCCGGCCCGCGGCTCGGTGGTCGAGGCCCGGGTGGAAGAGGGGCGCGGCCCGGTGGCGAACGTCATCGTGCAGGACGGCGAACTGAAGGTCGGCGACTTCGTGGTGATCGGTCGCGCGTTCGGGCGCATCCGCGACATCGTGGACGACCGCGGTCAGCGGCACAAGGCGGTCGGGCCGGCGATGCCGGTGCAGATCTCGGGCTTTGACGCGCTGCCGGACGCGGGCGACAAGTTCTACATCGTCGACTCGCTGCGCAAGGCCCAGGAGGCCGCGGAGCAGCGGCGCGACCGCGAGCGCCAGGCGCAGCTGGCGCAGCCGAAGCTGACGCTGGACACGATGTTCGCGGCGATGAAGGACGCGGAGACCAAGGAGATCCTCATCGTCCTCAAGGCGGACGTGCAGGGCTCGGTGGACGCGATCCGTCACGAGGCGGAGAAGATCAAGGGCGACAAGGTCGGGGTGCGTGTTCTGCACTCGGGCGTGGGCGGCATCAACGAGAGCGACGTGCTGCTGGCGGACGCGTCCAAGGCGATCATCGTCGGGTTCAACGTCATCCCGTCGGGCAAGGCGCGGAACCTGGCGGAGGCCAAGGGCGTCGAGATCCGCACGTACCAGGTCATCTACGACATCTCCGACGACCTCAAGAAGGCCGCCGAGGGCCTGCTGGCGCCGGAGCTTCGCCAGGAGATCCTGGGCCACGCCGAGGTGCGGGCGGTGTTCAAGGTCACCAAGGTGGGCGCGGTCGCGGGCTGCTACGTCACCGACGGCTCGATCGAGCGGAACGCGTTCATCCGCGTCACCCGCAACGGCGTGGTCATCGAGAACGACCGCGTGCTCGAGCAGCTCAAGCGCTTCAAGGACGACGCCAAGGAAGTCAAGGCCGGAATGGAGTGCGGCATGAAGATCGCCGGCTACGACGACATCAAGGAAGGCGACGTGCTCGAGTGCTACAAGCGCGTCGAGGTGAAGCGGACGCTGTAAGAGCGTGGCAATGGGGAATGGGCACTAGGCAATGGGCGGAGGAGGAGCGAGCTCCCTCGGTTCTTGCTACCCCATTGCGTGCATCCCATTGCCCATTCCCCATTGCCTTCTCCCCATGAAAATCGCCCTGCTCGAGTTTGGCCTGTTCATCACCGATTCGTCGTCGCTGAAGGACAAGCGGCGCGTGGTCAAGAGCCTCAAGGACCGCCTGCACCGCGAGCACATGGTGAGTGTGGCGGAGGTGGCGCTGCAGGACAACCTGAGCGTGGCGCGGCTGGGGCTGGCGGCCGTGGGGACGGACGCGAAGTACCTGTCGGGGGTGCTGGACCGGATCCTGGAGAAGGTGAAGTCGACGGACGGGGGTCAGCTGGGCGAGGTTCGTCGCGAGGTGTTCGATCCGGACGACCTTGGGTGGGACGAGCGGGCGGAGGACGGCTCGCCGCTGTGGACGCCGCGGGAGGCCCGCGACGCGGGGGACGACGACGGGCCGGAGCGGGCGGAATAAGGTTGCGTGCGGAGGGTGGCGCGGCGAGCGCCGGAGGTTTCCCCTGTCGGTCCGAACCGAACGAGTGGCGTCGACGATCCAGCAGGCGGTGCAGCAGGTGCTGGCCAAGGGGCTTGCGGACCCGCGCGTGGACGGGCTGATCACGGTGACGAAGGTCACGGTGAGCGACGACCTGAAGGCGGCGACGGTGTGGGTGTCGGTGCTGCCGCAGGAGCGGCAGAAGCTCGTGGTGCACGGGCTGTCGCACGCTGCGGCACACATCCGGCGGCAGGTGGGCGACCTGGTGTCGCTCAAGCAGATGCCGACGGTGTCGTTCCGGCTGGACGAGTCGCTCAAGCGCGAGGCCGAGGTGTACCGTGCCCTGGACAAGGCCAGGACGGCGACGCCGTCGCCCGCGGCTGACGGCGATGAGGCGGGTGGTGAGGTGGGCGAGGACGCGGGCGCAGGGCCAGACGGGAACGAGGGTGCGGACGGGGGCCGCGCGTGAGCCCGCCGACGGAACACGCCCAGGCCGCGGAGTTGACGCACACGCTGCGCGAGAGGTTCGGCGCGGCGGCGGGCCCGTACGCCCCGCCGAGCCCGACGCTGAGCGAGGACGTGGTGATCGACGAGTTCGTGCGATCGATGCTGCTGTGGGAGAGCACGCAGGCGCTGGCGGACGCGGCGTGGAAGCGGCTGGTTGAGTTGGTGGTGGACGCCAACGAGCTGCGCGTGTGCTCGGCGCGCGAGATCGCGGAGTTTCTGGGGATGGAGTACCCGCTTGTGCACGATCGGGCCGAGCGGCTGCACGCGGCCCTGGCGGACGCGATCGGCTCGAAGACCAGGCTGTCGCAGGCGGTGCTCGCCGAGCAGGGCAAGCGGGAGGCCAGGGCGTATCTCGAAGGGATCGAGGGGACGCCGGGGTTCGTCGCGGCCCGGGTGGTGCTGCTGCACGCGGGCGGGCACGCGGCCCCGGTGGACGGGCGGATCCTGAGCCGGCTGAACGAGTCGACGATCGTGCCCAGGGGCCGGTCGTGCGCCGAGGCGGCGACGCTCGTTGAGCGGCAGGTGCGGGCCGGGGAGCTCGCGGAGTTCTACGGGCTGGTGCAGGCGTGGGCGGATGAATTGCCCCGTCCGCCGGCGCAGCCCGCGCCGGCGGGGCTGGGGCGCGTGGTCGCGGCCGAGTCGGGCGGGCCGGGACGCACGCGTCCCGTGCGGACGGGCAGGAGCAGGCCCGCATCGGAGAAACCATGAGGGGCGTGCGGCGACGTCGGGCGGGGCGATGGACCGGGGCGTGCGTCGCGCTGAGCATCGCGGCGGGAGCGGCGGCGGGCATGCAGCCCGAGGCCGTGCGGGCGCTGCGCGATCGAGCCCAGGCGGAGCGCCAGGCGCCCGCAAGGACGGGGGCGGTGGCGCCGCCATCGGGACTCGAGCAGCTCGGGACCGCTCTGCCCGAGGCGGGCGGGCTGCGCGACGCGGGGCTGGAGGCGGCGCTTGCGCGGGTTCCGGCGGTGCGGCCCAAGCCCGCGGGCGAACCCGTGGACGACGCGACGGAGCGGCAGTCGATCAAGCTGTACGTGCGGGGCAAGACGGCGCTGGTGGAGAACCGCTTCGCCGACGCGGTCAAGGACCTGGGGGATGCGACGGAACTGAACCCCGACGCCCCCGAGCCGTGGCAGGCGCTGGCGCAGGCCCAGGCACGGTCCGGGCGAGTGCGTGAGGCGGTGGCAAGCCTGCGCCGGGGGTTCGACGCGGGTTCAACGGACCCGAGCACGCTCATGACCCTGTGGCGAGCGCTGCGGCTGGAGCGCAAGTGGGAGGACGCCGCGAGCGTGAGCGTACGGCTGCGGTCGACGGCGACGGACGCGGGGCTGAGCGTGATCGCGGACACGGCGGTGGGCGAGTCGCTGATCTCGATCGGGGCCGCGGGCGCCGGGGCGGATCTGATCGCCGATGCGCTCGAGCGGTCGGCGCGGGTGGAGTCGGCGCGGTGGGCGGAGGAATCGTCGGAGCTGGTGCGACGCCGGCGCGAGCTGTGGACGGACGTTGGGGACGTGCGGCTGCGGCTGGGGCGGTATGACGACGCGCTCGCGGCGTACGTGCGGGCCGAGGCGGCGCCGGGGGCCGAGCCGGCGAGCCTGATCGAGCGGCGGGTGTACACGCTGCTGCGTGCCGGTCGGGTGGGCGCTGCGGCGGAACTGGTGGTGGACGATGCCGACTCGGGCGGGCCCGGCGGGGCCGAGCGGACGGCGGGGCTGGCGAGGTTGATTGCGGGAACGGACGCGCCGGCCGCGGGGCTGATCTCGTCGGCGCTGCTGGGGATCGCGGACGACCCGACGACGACGTCGATGACGCGCCGGGCGCGGCTGATCCGGGCGGCGGCGGCGGGTCAGGAGGTCGAGCAGGCGCGGACGACGCTGCTTGCGCGCCTGGAGCGGACGCCCGACGACTCGCTGATCGATGATCTGCTCGGGCGGTTGGCGCCGGCGGATGCGACGGCCCTGCTCTCGCAGGCGGGGGAAGTTCTGCGGCGTGCGCCGGGGTCGCTCGAGCGAGTGACGGCGCTGGTGCTTCGGCGTGGCGTGAAGGCCGACCAACTGGCCGCGAGCCGGGCGGGGGTGACTGGCCCGGGCGCCCGGGCGGGCGCCGACGCTCTGAGCGCGGCGGTGCTGGTGCGGGCCGGGCGGTTCGCCGAGGCGCTCAAGATCGGCGAAGAAGGCGACGCGGCCCACGGCGGGGACCCGCGCTGGCTGTTGTGGCGGACGCGGATCGCGGTGTGGGGCGCCGACTGGCCTGGAGCGGAGCGGTCTGCCCGAGCCCTGGTCGAGGCGGCGGAGCGCGACCCGGCGAACCTCGTGCTCGCGGCCAGGGCGATGTCGATCCTGCAGCGGCCACGCGAGGCGCTGGGGCTTTACGAGAAGGTCATCGCGAGGGGCGGGGCCGGGGTGCGGGACCTGCTGTCGGCGTCGGACATCTCGAAATGGCTCGGAAAGGCCGACGAGAGCGAGCGGTACACGCGTCAGGCGGCCGAGGCGGATCCGCTCGCGGAGACTCCGCGGCTCGAACTGCTGGAGTCGGAGGGGCGGGGGTCGGACCCGGACGCACGATCGCTGTCGGCGATGATCCGGGAACTGCGCGAGGTGTCGCCGCAATCGCGCGGGCTGCGGCTGATCCGGGCCCGGGAGCTGCTGCGGTCGCGCCAGTTCGTGCAAGCCCTGGGGGAGTACTCGGCGATGCTGGCCGAGACGCCCGATGATGACGACGCGGGTGCTGGGCTCTTGAACGCGACGATGAGCATGCCCGCGGCCGATCCGGCACTGGGGCGGCTGAAGGTGCGGCTTGGGCAACTCAAGGACGCGGCGACATCGTCGGCGTGGCCGGCGCTGGCGGACGCGGCCCTGGCGGTGCGGACGGCGAAGACCGACGACGAGAAGGCCGCGGGGGCGAGGGCGCTCGACGCGGTGTTCGAGCGTGTGTACGACGGGGATGTGATGCGGGTGTGGGCGGCGCTGTCGCGCGAGTCGCTGGGGACGCTGAACGGGCCGCGGCACGTCCTGGAGAAGCTCGGGGCGTACCCGGCGAACATCGACGTGAGCGCGGCGCGGGCGGCGGCGCACCTGCAACTGGGTGAGGTGAAGCAGGCCGCGGACCTGCTTGCGGGCCTGCCCGAGGGCATGGGGCTGCGGCCATCGCAGGCGTCGCCGCTGCTGCTGGCGCTGGAGACGCCGGCGTCGGCGGCTGTGGACGCCGCGAGGGGTCCCCGCAAAGGCGAGGCGGCGGAAGTGCTGCGGGCGCTCACGCAGGTATTCGAGCGTGCGGGTCGGCTGTCGCCGACGCTGCACGCGGCCCGGCTGGAACTGATGGTGGCGGACAAGGAGTTCGACCTGCCGGCGCTGGTGAAGGCGTCGGACGAGGCGGCGGGGCAGGTGGGGGACCCGGGGGCGGTGTACGCGTGGGTGGCGATGGCGCTGGCGACGCAGGGGATGAAGCAGGGCGCGGTGGAGTACGCCCGGATGGCGGCGGCGCAGGAGCCGGCGGACCAGGGCGATCGGCACGTGCTGTGGATGGACATGGCGCAGGAGTTCGGCTCGGCGCAGGACGCGGTGGAGGCGGTGCGTGCGGCGTGCGAGCCGGCGCGGCTGGACGCGACGACGCGGGCCCTGGTGACGGGGCAGCGCCGGCGTGTCACCCCCACGTTGCACCGGGCCGACATCGCGTACACGGTGGCGAACCGGCTGGCGTCGCGCGGGCTGGACGACGCGGTGCTGGCGTACGAGCTTGCGCTCGAGTTCGACCCGGACCACCGGCTGACGAACAACGATCTTGGGTACCTGCTGCTCGAGCAAGACGTGCGGCGCGAGGACGCGGCCCGGATGCTGGAGCGGGCCCACAGCATCGAGCCGCTGGACGCGAACGTGTGCGACTCGATCGGGTGGCTGCGGTACCTGCAGGGCCGGCTCGAGGACGGCCCCGAGGGCGAGGGCGCGGTGACGCTGCTGCGCCGGGCCGTCGACCTGGACTCCGAGAGCAACCCGACGCTGCGCGACCACCTCGGTGATGCCTTGTACCGCACCGGTGCGAGGGACGACGCGGTGCGGATGTGGAACCAGGCGGCGAACGCCGCGGCCTCGCTCCTGAACCGGGCCGGAGACCGGGCGCCGGCGAAGTTCAAGTCGAAGTACGAGGAACTCAAGGCGGGGGCCATGCGCAAGCAGATGGCCGTGGGACGCGGGAACCCGCCGCAGATCGCGCCGACCTGGGCAGAGAAGGACGCGGCGAAGGCGGCCAAGCAGGCGGCGATGCCCGGCGAGGCCGCCCCCGAGAAGAAGGATCGCTGACGATGGCCGGCCACAACAAGTGGAGCAAGATCAAGCACCGCAAGAAGGTCGTGGACTCGCGCCGCAGCAAGGTCTGGTCCAAGTGTTCGCGCGCGATCATCGTGGCGGCGCGTAACGGCGGGCCGGACCCGGACGCGAACCTGGCGCTGCGGTACGCGATCGACGAGGCCCGCTGGGCGAACATGCCGCGGGACACGATCGAGCGTGCGATCAAGAAGGGCTCGGGCGACCTGGGGACGGAGAACTACGAGAACGTGCGATACGAGGGCTACGGGCCCAGCGGGGTGGCGGTCGTGGTCGACACGCTCACGAACAACCGCACGCGCACGGCGGGGGACCTGCGCAAGGCGTTCGAGAAGGCCGGGGGGAACCTGGGTACGACCGGGTGCGTGGCGTACCTGTTCGAGACTCGCGGGACGATCGAGGCCCGGGCCGGGTCGATGAACGAGGATGCGGTCATGGAGGCGGCGATCAACGCGGGCGCGTCGGACGCGACCCCCCCGCCGCCGCGTGACGACGACGATGATGATGACGACGAGGACGATGAGGACCGCGGGCCGGCGTGGACGATCGCGACAGCGCCGGGGGACCTGCACGCGGTGAAGACGGCGCTGGAGGCGGCGGGGCTGAAGATCGCGACGGCCCGGATCGAGCTGGTGCCGACGACGACGGTGTCGGTGCGGGGTGACGCGGCGAAGGGCTCGATGGCGCTGGTCGAGGCGCTGGAAGACAACGACGACGTGCAGAAGGTGTACGCGAACTTCGAGATTCCCGACGACGAACTGGCGGCGCTCGAGGGCGAGTGACGCCTCATCCGCGGGTGCGCCAGATGAGCGCGAGCGTGCACGCGTGCACCGCGGCGACCGCGAGGTTGGTGCTCACGACCGGGTTGGCGAGCGTACCGACCGTGATCGGGGTGAGCAGCTTGTAGACGACCTGCACGAGCAGCAACGTGGCGACGCCCGGCACGCTGGGGCGGATCAGCAGCAAGGCCGACGCAACGCCGATCGCGACGTACACCGCCAGGAGGATCGAACGTGCGGGCGTGACTCCTGCGTACGCGGCGTGGGTCCACCGGGCATCGGCGATGAGCCCCGCGCACACGGGGACAAGGACGGCGAGGTTCAGCAGCAGAGAGACGGTGATCATCGTCCGCACACCGGGTGAATTCGAGCCGGTACCGAGTCCGGATGCCGGCCCGGACGTCCTTCAGGTGCGGGGCGCGGCGCGGGATCGGATGAAGCGTGCGATCGCCGCCTCGAGGGCCCGGGGTTGGTCGGCGACGCCGCGAAGATCGATCGGCACGGGGCGTGGGTACGCGGCGGTCACGAGCGCCACGCCGTACGACAGCAGGTCGAGTCGCCCACCGGGCTCGCCGGGGACAACCCGCAGGCCCAGATCGGAGAGGTCGCTCAGGCGGGCCGCGCCCAGGCGGGGTCCGAGCCGGATGACCTCGCCGGCGGGGTCGCGGCGCACGGCGAGCAACGCGGCGGGATCGACGCCGGCCGTGCCGATCGGGGCCGCGCCGTCCGCGGGGGCCGGGGTGTGGTCGGCGAGCGCGACGCCCTGGGACTGTGCACGCCGGTCGAGTTCGGAGCGCACGCTGGGGGCGAGTTCGGCGGGCAGGGCGACGCTGAGAGCGATGGCGGGGCCGTCGCCGCGTGGGACCAGGCCGGCGAGCGGGGCCAGTTCGCCGGCGAAATCGATGGCGTCGGCGATGGCGGAGAGGGCGCGGTCGGCCACAGCGGGGTCGAGCAGGTGCTCGCGCGGGATCCACAGGTCGACGCCGGCGAGGGCAAGGCCGCGCCGGCGCATGGCCGCGGCCAGGTCGCGACGACCGGAACGGTCGAGGTCGCGCGGGCGTGCACCGGGGGCGGCGGCGGAGAGCTGCACGGCCCGGACGCCGCGGGCGGCGGCGAGGTCCAGGAGGTCACGGACCGGGTTGTCGTCGGCGATGCCCAGGGCGCGGTGATCGATCCCGGCGAGGGCCAGCGCGAGGTTTTCAAGGCCAACCATGCGGAAAGTTCTATGCACGCGCGACCGGGGGCGCGCACGGGAGAGCGCAGGACGGTGGAGCGGCGCATAGCATCGCGCGATGAAGGGACTGCGAACGCTCACGGACGTCGTCGGGGTGTCGGCACTGGGGATCTGGGTCGGCGTGGTGGGGATGACCAGCGCCACGGCCGGGGTGACCTTCCCGGTGGTCAAGCGCCTCGACCCGCATGTGCCGGGGTTCGACGGGTACACGGGCGAGCACTGGCTGCTCGTGGCCGGACGGGTGATGTACAACGTCTTTTTCGTCGCCGACGTGGCCCAGGCGGCGTGCGCCGTGCTCGCGGTGCTGGCGCTCGTCGGTCGTGCGGCGGTGGGGTCGGTGACCCCGGCGCCGGTGTGGCCGGGGCGGGTGCGTTTGGTGGGGCTCGTGGGGGCGATTGCGCTGCTGGTGGCTGACTTCGCGTGGCTCAAGCCGACGATGAACCGGGCGCTGCTGGCGTACTGGGAGGCCGCCCGGGCCGGTGACAACGTGGTGGCGGATGCCCAGCGCGAGGCCTTCCGCTCGATGCACCCGACGGCGACGGCGGTGCTGCTGGGGATCACAGCGCTCGTGCTGGTTGCGCTGGTGGGCTGGGTGTGGCGGATCGGCTCGGGGCCCGCGGGCGGCGTGGGCGCCCGCGCGACGGCGCTGCAGTCGCCCGCGCTGCTCGGGGCGGTGGTGCGGTGAAGGCGGTGCGGGTGACGCCCGCGCAGCGGGCCCGGGCGGACTCGTTGCTCGCGGCTCTGCGGACGCACTATCCCGACGCGCACTGCGAACTGGCATTCACAACGCCGCACGAACTGCTCGTGGCGACGATCCTGTCGGCGCAGTCGACGGACGTGGGCGTGAACAAGGCGACGCCGGCGCTGTTTGCGCGGTTTCCGACGCCTGCGGACTACGCGAAGGCCACGCCTCAGGAGATCGAGCCGTACATCCGCTCGCTCGGCTTTTTCCGCATGAAGGCCAGGGCGTTGCACGAGAGCATGAAGGCGGTGGCGGAGCGGTTCGGGGGCGAGGTGCCGCGGACGATGGAGGAACTGCTGGGCCTTCGCGGCGTTGCCCGCAAGACGGCGAGCGTGGTGCTGGGGAACGCGTACGGGATCAACGAAGGGATCCCGGTGGACACGCACGTGCAGCGCCTGAGCGTGCGGCTGGGGCTCGCGCCGGCGGGGTCAACCCCGGGGCAGATCGAGCAGCGGCTCATGGCCCTGTTCCCGCGCGAGCAGTGGTGCGACCTGAGCCACATGATCATCTGGCACGGGCGGCGGGCGTGCAAAGCCCGGTGTCCGGCCGGGGGCGGGTGCCATGACCACCCGATCTGCCGCGAGTTCGGGACGGGGTGCGAGTGCCGGGCGAAGCGGGACCGCGGGGGTGAGACGAGCGTGAAGAAGAAGGCGCGGCGGGGGAAGGCAAAGCCGTGATGCGCGCGAATCGGTCGGGCGGTGCGTGACGCGCGCGGCGGTGGGTGCTGGTGTATGCACGGTGCACCCTGAGCTTGCGCTCAGGGCTCGTTGATGCGGGCGCGCTTGATCGGGAACGGGCCGTCGCTTCCGGTGAGCATGGCGTCGACGGCGAGTTCGCTCGTGCGGAAGGCCATGGACATGCCGTGGCCGGTGAACGCGCCGCAGAACCACACGCGCCGATCCCAGCCGCGCTCGCCGATGGCGTCCTCGACCGGGCCTACCAGCGGCAGGTCGTCGAAGCTGAAGCCCATGACGCCCGACCAGCGGGCCGTGATCTCCAGGGTGTTCCGCGGCACGTTCAGAAGGCTCGCCGCGAACGTCTCAAGGTCGTTCTGCACCCACGGCGTCACCACGTCCTCGTAGCCGACTTCCTTCTCGGCGTGGTACGTGCGGCAGCCCCCCACCACGACCGTGCCGTCGAGCGCCTGGCGCAGGTATTCGCTGCCGTGGTTCACGTAGTAGCTGGCGTCGAGCCGCGGGCGCCGTCCGGCGGCGGAGGCCATCGCGAACATCTGCCCGCGGCGCGGGGCGATGCGGGCGGCCAACTCAGGGAAGAGGAGCGGCCCGTACGCGTTCGTGCACACGAGCACGCGCGGAGCGACGAAGACGCCGTCGGTGGTGCGGACGCGCACCGTCCCGGCGCTGGCGCGAGAGAAGTCGACGACTTCCTGGCGTTCGTGGACGGGGCGGCGCAGCGTGGCCGCGAGGTGGGCGATGAGCTCGATAGGGAAGCACGCGGCGTCATCGGGGTTGACCAGGGCGCCCAGGACGCGTCCGGAGCGCCAGGCGTCGTCGTCGCCGCGGTCGAGCCACGAGACGCGGAAGCCGTCGGCGGCCATGAGGTCGACGCTCTCGCGCAGTTCGTCGTGTTCGCGCTCGGTGAGAGCGAGCAGGACCGAGGGGATCTTCTGGTACCGCGGGAGGGTCTCGATGCCTTCGCGGCGCAGGCCCGCAAGGTTCTCCTCGGTGAGCGTCCACAGGGCCCTGGTGCGCTCGCGTCCGAAGTGCTTGACGCCCGCGGCGTAGTTGTCCGCGGCCCCGCGCATCAGAAATCCGGCGTTGCGCCCGCTGGCCCCGGCGCACAGGTGGTCACGCTCGACGACCCGGACGTCGAGGCCGCGCCGCTGCAGGTGCAGGGCGGCGGAGACGCCGCAGACGCCTGCGCCGACGACGAGGGCGTCGCAGTGAATCTCGCCGAGGACGTTGGTTCGTCGCCAGTGGCTGACGGTCATGGGCAAGGACCTCCACAGCGGGCAGGGGTGGGCCCGCTCACTTCATGCGGTGCCACCAGTTGCCCCCCTGCTCGCGGTCGACCGATTCCTGGGACTCGATCGTCACGCTCGGGTGCCGCTGGTACGCCATCTCGTGGCGGACCTTGTCGTCGTACTGCGGGCGGCGCCAGTCCTTGTCCCACTGGGCGTGGACGAGCGCGAGGTAGCCCGAGTCCTCGAAAATACGGTGGAACTCGGTGGCCAGGTCGGCGTCGGCCGCGAGGCGGTCCCGCTGCTGGTCCGTGGGGACCGCGATCCAGAAGGCGGTGTCGATGGAGTGGCCCAGGGGGGAGATGAACAGCACGGGCACGCCGCGACGCTCGACCGCGGCCTTGAGCAGCGTCTGCACGGCGCGGGACTCGGGCGTGGACGTGGCACCCACGGGGGCACGGGCTCCGTTCGGCGAGGCGGCCCGCAGCCAGCGGGTCAGGAGCCCGACGGTGAACAGGGGCATGGTCGGCGGGCTCCGCGGTGGTCGCTCGGTCAGTGCCGCGGGGCTGACGAACGGGGGAAGTATGCTCGGCGGGAGTCGAACCCACAACCTCTGCCTTCGGAGGGCAGCGCTCTATCCAATTGAGCTACGAGCACACGGGCGTGTGCCGTCGACGCCGGTCGGCGCCGAGCGTCCGACCGAACGGGCCCGAACGCGGGTCATGCTACGCTTCGCGTCCGCGCCGGGACAGCCTCCGGCGGGTTCGATCGACGGGGCGGAAGGGTGACCGCATGACAACGACCGCAGATCCGCACGCGACCCCGGCCCGGCCGCACCTCGACCCCGTGCGCACCCCGTCCGGGTCGGCCGGCCCGACGCCCCTTTGGGCCGTGCTGACCTTCACGTTCCTGAACTCGCTGGGCTCGGGCGTGGTGACGACGGGCATCGTGTTCCTGGCCGCATCGGCGTACGGCTTCGGGCGGACGGACAACTACTGGCTCGGGCTACTGCTGGGGGTGACGTACATCGTCGGGGCCCTGTCGGCGGGGCCGCTGATTCGCAAGTTGCAGGCGATGGTGCCGGGGCTGTCGCCGCGGGGCATTTTGGCGGGGCTGATGGTGATCGCCGGCCTCTTGTGCGCGGTGCCCTACGTGGCCCGGGCGATGTCGACCAGCAGCGATCCCAAGTCGGGGGCGTGGGCGGTGTGGGTGCTGGTGGGGATCTACGGCCCGCTGACGGGCGTGCTGTGGCCGCTGGTGGAGAGCTTCCTGTCGGGCGGGCGCTCGGGGAAAGAGCTGCGGACGGCGACCGGGCGGTTCAACATCAGCTGGTCCAGCGCCCTGGTGGTCGCGTTCGTGGCGATGGCGCCGCTGGTGCGCGAGGCCCCGCTGCTGGTCATCCTGCTGCTGGGGGGCGTGCACATCGGCTCGGCGGCGCTGCTGGCGAAGTTCCCCCCCTCGCCCGCGGCCCACGTGCACGAGCACCACGAGCCGCACCCGCCGGTGTACGCCTCGCTCTTGTCGGTCATGCGGCTGCTGCTGCCGACCAGTTACGTGCTGTACTCGGCCCTGAACCCGTACCTGCCGGTGGCGTTCGCCGCACTGGGGATCGACAAGTCGATGCACACGATCGTGGCCGCGACGTGGCTGCTGGCGCGCGTGATCACGATGGTGACGTTCGAGCGGATGGAGTCGTGGCACGGGCGCTGGTGGGTGCCGATCGTGGGCGGCCTGCTGCTCATGGCCGGGTTCGCGATGACGGTGCTGAGCCCGCAGGTAGGCGGCGGGGGCACGGGGATCGCGGTCGGCGTGGCCGGCCTGGTCGTCTTCGGCGTCGGCATGGGCGTGATCTACTGCGCCGCGATCTACTACGCGATGGAGGTCGGCTCGGCCGAGGTCGACGCCGGCGGCACGCACGAGGCCCTCATCGGCGTCGGCTACACCCTCGGGCCGACCATCGCCCTGCTCGCCACGGCCGGGGTCCACTACGAACTGCTCAGCGAGAGCCGGTTCGCCATCTCGGTAGTCATCGGCACCGGGCTGTTCGCGGCCCCGGTGGTCATCCTCGCCATCGTGCGTTCGCTGGGCCGCTCCGAGGCGGATCGATAACGACCCGGCTGTCCGAACAGCATCCATCCCAGGCCGCGCCGGTATCCTGTCGAGCGTCGGGCACGCCCCGTCCCGGCTGGTCCGGGGTGAGGATTGCGCCGATCGACTCCCGCCCGGTCCGGGCACGGGGCGCCGCGGGCATCCCGAACCGGGTCCGAGCGCGTGCGTACGTACTAGACCGGGGGTTCAGCCGCTGAATCGTCTGGCCCCGGCCCCCCTGCTCCCCTGAGGACACTGGCATCCATGAGAACCACGTCGTTCGTTCGTGCGGTCGGGATCGCAATGAGCATCTGGTCCGTGGTCGCGACCCCCGCGATCGCCCAGCAGGTCGAGACTCCGGTGCGAACGGCCGCGGCCGCGAACTCGACGCTCGACGGCGTGGCGTCCGGGGTGTGGTCGGACGCGGCGGGCGGCCGCTTTGACGCCGCGCTGGATCGGCTGCGGGCCCTGCCGGCGGGCGACGCGGACGCGGCCCGGCTGCGCTCGCTGCCGCTGACCTTTGACGAGGCGGTCGCCAGGCGCGAGGAGCAGCGCAAGGCCAAGCTCGACGAGAACCGCACCAAGCTCGACGCCGAACTCGCCAAGGGCGACGACCCGGAGGCGATGAGCGAGGCCATCAAGTACGCCGTGGGCGTGCAGGCCATCTCGAATGACAAGGCGGGCGTGCTGAACGACCCGCGGATCAAGGCCCTGATCCCCAAGGCCGAGGCCGCGGCGAAGGCGGCCGAGGCCAAGGGCGACTGGTTCCTGGCCAACGAGCTGTTCTACCGGCTCAACATCCTGCTCGAGGACACCCAGCCGTACCGCGAGGACGTGAAGCGGCTGAACCAGCGGCTGCTCATGCTGCGGTTGTTCGTGCCCGAGCGGTTCTGGACGCTGCGCAACGACGAGCGGCTCAAGGAGGGCAAGAGCCCCCTGCCGCCGTACAACGACCTGGGCGAGAACTGGAAGGACCGGCTCGTCGGCATCACGCCGTACATCGTGGCCAAGTCGATCAACCAGGCGGCCAAGGACCACGTGGACCCGGAGATGCGCAAGCGCGGCGGGCTGCTGGCCGCGGGCCTGCAGGCCGTGCGCACGATGGTGACGACGACCGACCTGGAGCCGGTGTTCTCCGGGCTGGGCCAGAAGGCGGCCCGGGACGAGATGGTGGCGTACATCGACCGCCAGTCGGGCCGGCTGCGTGACGAGGGCGAGCGGGTCACCGACGCGGACACGCAGGCGGTCATCGACGACCTCATGCGGATCAACGAGCGGACGGTGAAGCTGCCGCCCGAGGCGATCCTGCGCGAGCTGGGCGACGGCGCCATGGACCACCTCGACGAGTTCAGCGGGATTATCTGGCCCGACGAGGTCGCCCGCTTCAGCCGCATGACCGGCGGCAACTTCACCGGCGTGGGCATCCAGATCCAGATGGACGAGGAGTCGCAGTTGGTCAAGGTGGTCGTGCCGCTCGAGGGCACCCCAGCGCAGAAGGCGGGCGTGCGGGCCGGCGACCTGCTCAAGAAGGTCAACGGCAAGAGCGCCGTCGGCGTCACGCTCAACCAGGCGGTCGACCTCATCACCGGCCCTCCGGGCACCGAGGTCACCATCACCGTCGAGCGGCCCCTCGAGAGCCCGGCGCCCGACGGCCCCAAGGTCGAGGAGAAGTCCTTCACGCTCAAGCGCACCGACATCCCGCTCGCGGCCACCAAGGGCTGGCGCAAGACCGGGCCCAAGGACTCCGACTGGGACTACTTCATCGATCCGGCCGACCGCATCGGCTACGTCCGCATCGTCAACTTCACCCCCAAGACCAGCGCCGAGCTCATCGCCGCGATCAAGAAGATGCAGGCGACTCCCGGCGGGCTGGGCGGGCTCATCATCGACCTTCGCGGCAACCCGGGCGGGCTGCTCGATCAGGCCGTTGAGGTCGCCGGCGTGTTCGTCGACCACGGCCCGATCGTGAACTCCGGCCGCAAGGTTGAGCACGCCCCGTCGGACATCTTCAAGCTCCGCAACGTGCCGCTGGTCGTGCTCGTGAACGAAGGCTCGGCCAGCGCCAGCGAGATCGTCTCGGGCGCGTTGAAGCATTACGCCCAGCGTGGCGACATCCAGGCCGTGCTCATCGGCCAGCGCACCTACGGCAAGGGCTCGGTGCAGAACGTCTGGGACCTGCGCCCGGCGAACGCCGCGGTCAAGGTCACCACGGCGTACTACAAGCTGCCCGACGGCAAGATCATCCACCGCAAGCCCGGCGCGCAGGGCTGGGGCGTGGCCCCGAACATCGAGATCGAAATGCTCCCCGAGCAGATCACCAAGATGTTCGAACTCCGCCAGGACGCGGACGTCTGGGGCCTGGGTGCCGACGGGCAGCGTCTACCGGGCCTTCTCAAGGACCCGCCGTCGCCCGACGCCCTCCTCACCGAGGGGCTGGACCTTCAGCTCAAGGCGGGCCTGGTGCTGCTGCAGTCGCAGACGGCGGCGGGCACCCGGGCGGCCGCCGCCGAGCCGCGCTGAGCGGGGTCGAAACGGTCACCCGGTCTGTCCGAGGGCGGGCGAACGCCCGCCGCGGCGCTAGAATGGATGTCGCTCCCGAGGCAGGGGTCTGTTCGCGCCGAGTGCGACAGATCTGGGCCCCGAGCGCGGCATCCTCGGCGCTGCTGCGCCCGAAACGGACTGGACATGACCCAGATGACGTCCTCGCCAGCGGCCGCGGCCGCTTCCAAACCCCGCACGTACGGCGCCAGCCGCCAGCTCCCCGACGCGACGCTGATCGAGTGGCTCCGCCAGATGCTGCTCATCCGCGAGTTCGAGGTTCGGTGCGCCCAGGCGTACCAGCAGGCCAAGATCGGCGGCTTCTGCCACCTGTACATCGGGCAGGAAGCGTGCGCCGTCGGCACCATCGGCTCGGTGAACCCCGACGACCCGGTCATCACGGCGTACCGCGACCACGGGCACGCCCTGGCCCGCGGGATGTCGGCCCGGGCGTGCATGGCCGAGATGTACGGCAAGGCCGCGGGGTGCGCCAAGGGCAAGGGCGGGTCGATGCACATGTTCGACCGCCCGCACTGGCTCTTCGGCGGGCACGGGATCGTGGGGGCCCAGACGCCGCTGGGCGCCGGGCTCGCGTTCGCGGCCCGGTACGAGTGGGAGGTGCTCAAACGCTCGGTGAACCGGCCCGACGGCTCGCCGGCGTCGGCCGACGAGCAGATCCCCGCGAAGAAGAAGGTTGCGCTGTGCTACCTGGGCGACGGGGCCCTCAACCAGGGCGCCCTGCACGAGGCGATGAACCTCGCCGGCCTGTGGAGCCTCCCGGTGATTTACATCGTCGAGAACAACCGCTACTCGATGGGCACAAGCATCGAACGCGGCACGACGATGGCTCACAACCTGCTCGCCAAGCCCGCGGCGTACGGGATCGAGGGGCTGAAGATCGAGGAGCACGAGGCGATGGACATCCTCGCGCTCTACGACAAGTTCAAGCCGTTCGTCGACGAGCTCCGCGCCAAGCAGCGCCCCGGCTTCGTTGACCTGCACACGTACCGCTACCAGGGTCACTCGATGAGCGACCCGCAGAAGTACCGCACCAAGGAAGAAGTCGAGGGCGTCAAGAGCCGCGACTCGATCGACCACCTCGCCAAGCACCTGCTGAGCAACGATGGCGGTGGACGGGGCTGCCTGAGCGAGGCCCAGTTCATCGACATGCAGAAGCAGATCAAGGCCGAGGTCGCCGACGCATTGGAGTTCAGCGAAGCGGCCCCGGTTCCGGACGTCGGCGAGCTCTACAGCGACGTGTACATGACGCCCGAGCCGAACCTGAGCCCGACGCGGGATTACGTGCAGGGGGCGAAGAACCCCCTGCTGTGAAGGAGAAGCCCGTGCATGTTCAGGAACTCAAGGCCGCTCTCTCCGCCGATCCTTTCCGGCCCTTCCGCCTTCATTTCGGAAGCGGCAAAACCATCGATGTCGCGAACCCCGGCCTCGTCGCGATCAACAGTTCCGGACGCACCGCCATCGCGTTCCGTGCCGACGACACGGGCTGGGACGTGATCGACATCATGCTCGTGGCACGCCTCGAGTTCCCCGAAGAACCACTGAAGCGCTCCGCCTAACCCCGATTCGATCGGCCATCACACCTTCCCCATCCCATGACAGACCTCTCCCCCGTCCCCACGACCACCCGCGAGCTGACCTTCCGCGAGGCGCTCCGCGAATCCATGACCCTGGAGATGCGCCGCAACGACCGCATCTTCCTCATGGGCGAGGAAGTCGCCCAGTACAACGGCGCGTACAAGGTGAGCCAGGGCATGCTCGACGAGTTCGGGCCCCTGCGCATCATCGACGCCCCGATCAGCGAGAACGGCTTCGCCGGCCTTGCCGTCGGGGCCGCGATGTACGGCCTCAAGCCCATCATCGAGTTCATGTCCTGGTCGTTCAGCCTCGTCGCGGCCGACCAATTGCTGAACAACGTCGCCAAGATGCTCTACATGTCCGGCGGCCAGTGGGGCTGCCCGATCGTGTTCCGCGGCAACAACGGCGCCGGCGGCCAGCTCGGCTCGACGCACTCCTGGACCGTCGAGGCCCTGTACTCCAACATCCCCGGCCTCAAGATCGCCATCCCCTCCTGCCCCAGCGACGCCAAGGGCCTGCTCACCACCGCCATCCGCTCCGACGACCCGGTCTTCAACCTCGAGTCCGAGCGCATGCTCAGCGACAAGGGCCCCGTGCCCGAGGGCGACTTCGCGATCCCCTTCGGCGTCGCCGCCCTCCGCCGCGGCACGTGGTCCGGCGAGCGCAACAGCGACTGCACCGTGGTGAGCTTCGGCCGGCCGGTGAACTTCTGCCTCGACGCCGCGGACGAACTGGCGAAGGAGGGCATCGTCTGCGACGTGCTCGACATGCGGACGGTCCGCCCGCTCGACACCCCCTCGATCATCGAGAGCCTCAAGCGGACCGGGCGGATCGTGGTCGTGGACCAGTGCTGGCCGTACGCCAGCGTCGCCAGCGAGGTCGTGACGCAGGTATGCGAGAAGGCGTTTGACTACCTCGACCATCAGCCGGTGCGCGTGAACACCGACGACGTGCCGACGCCGTACGCCAAGAACCTCGAGATGGAGTACCTGCCGCACAAGGGGAAGATCATCGCGGCGGTGAAGAGCACGCTGGGTAAGGCGTAAGGACCGGCCTTGCGGAGGATTCGAGCATGGACATCAAGGCCATCCGCGAGTTCATCAATCGCCACCCCGAAGGTGTCGTGATCCACATGGTCGACGGCAGCACGTACGACATCCCCCATCGGGATTGGGTGTGGTTCACGCCGGCGACCGACATGTCCGAGGCCAAGGTCGGACGATTTTCCACGTCCTTCTATGTCGCTGTCGACGGCGTCGGGTCTCTCGTGAACGCGCTGCTGGTCACCAAGGTTGTTCCGCGAAAGCCTCAGCGCGAGGCCAAGACTTCGAACCGGCGCCGCGCCGGCTGAGCAACGACGTTGTGCCCGAGTGAACGCGGATTGCCTGGATTGAAGGCCGCTGGAGTACCTGGCGCGGGAACGTGCGGCGGCAATCCGCTTCATTTGACGCGTACTATTCCCGCTCTTGCCCCGCAATCGATTCCGACATCCCTGAAAGCTCTCCCCATGTCGATCAACATGACCATGCCCCGCCTCTCCGACACGATGCAGCAGGGCACCGTCGTCAAGTGGAACGTCAAGCCCGGCCAGAAGGTCAAGACCGGCGATGTCATCGCCGACATCGAGACCGACAAGGCCACGATGGAGCTCCCCACCTACGACGAGGGCACCGTCGCCCGGCTCGCCGTGAAGGAAGGCGAGGCTGTCCCCGTCGGCACGCTCATCATGGTCCTGGCCGAGCCCGGCGAAGACGTCGGCTCGATCACCTCCGGCGCCGCGCAGGCGGCCCCCGCTGCGGCCTCGGCCGCGGCCGGTGCACAAGCGCCCGCCCCGCCGTCCCGCACCGCTCAATCCGCCGGCGCGACCGCGACGGTCGCCCCCAAGGCCCCGGTCCAGGTCGCCCCGACCTCGCCCGTTGCGGGTCACGCCCCGGGCACGAACGGGCACGCCGGCGAGCGCATCTTCGCGAGCCCGCTGGCCAGGAAGATCGCCGCGGAGCACAACATGAACCTCGCGGGGATCGAGGGCACCGGCCCCAGCGGCCGGATCATCCGCAAGGACGTCGAAGCCGCGGTCGCCGGCGGCGCCGCCGCCCCGGGCGCACGGGGTCCAGCCTCCGCGGCCCCCCGCGCCGGCGCGGCCCAGGCCCCGCCCCCGGCCCTCTCGCACGCCGGCACGAGCCTCGCGGCCCGCACGGTCCCGCTCTCGAACATGCGCCGCACCATCGCGGCACGCCTGGTCGAGTCCAAGACCACCATCCCCCACTACCAGGTCACCGTCACCGCCCGCATGGACGCCCTGCTCGCCCTGCGGGCCCAGCTCAACGAGCAATTGGCGTCGCAGAACGTCAAGCTCAGCGTGAACGACTTCCTCGTCCGGGCCTGCGCCCTGGCGATGCACCAGCACCCGTACATCAACGCCCGCTGGAGCGGCCCCAGGGGCCAGGAAGCCATTGAGTACGTCGGCGCCGTGAACGTCGGCGTCGCCATCGCCCTGCCCATCCACGAGGACGGCACCGGCGGCGGGCTCGTCGTCGCCACCCTCCGCAACGCCGACGCCAAGGGCCTGCGCCAGATCTCGGGCGAGACCAGGGCCCTGTCCGACAAGGCCCGGGCCAAGGGCCTCTCGCTCGACGAGATGGCCGACTCCACGTTCACGATCTCGAACCTGGGCATGTTCGGCGTCGATCACTTCACGGCCATCATCAACCCGCCGAACGTGTGCATCCTCGCCGTGGGCGGGGCGATCGAGCAGCCCGTGATCGACACCGCCCCCAACGGCGCCAAGTCGGTGGGCATCGGGACGCTCATGTCGATGACGATCTCGAGCGACCACCGCGTCGTTGACGGCGCGATGGCGGCGCAGTACCTGGCGACGGTCAAGACGCTGCTCGAGAAGCCCGCCACGCTGCTTGTGTGAGCCACACCATGCCAGGACCGCTCCGAGTCTTCATCAGCAGCACGATGAAGGACCTCGCAAACGAGCGGAACGCGGTGGCGCTGCGCCTGCGCGAGTTCAACTTCACGCCCGTGGTCGCCGAGGACGTGCTCCCCGACGGCGACGCGTCATGGGCCCGCATCACGGCGGAGATTGACTCGTGCCACGTCGTAGTGCTGCTGAGCGGCGACCGGTACGGATGGATCCCCACCCAGGGTCCCAAGGCCGGCGAGGGCAAGTCGGTCACTCACCTCGAGTTCGAGTACGCCCGCCGCGCGGAATGCCCCAAGCCGGTGCTGCCGTTCTTCAAGCGCCTCGACGACGACGCCGACCGCACTTCCGAAGATGCACGCCGTCGAGACGCGTTCCGGCGTGATATACGCGACTGGAAGAGCGGCCTGTTCGTCGGTCAGTTCGACCTCGCCTCCGACCTCGCCCCGATGGTCACAGCCGCGCTCGTCGGCCTGCTGACCGAACGGTTCCAGCGCGCCGGCGCTCAACACCTGCGTGCGCTCGACCCGTCGCTGCGACCGTCAGCGCAGGGCGAACATCCCTGGTCGCCCACGCGGCCGCCCGCCCCGGCATTCGTTGCGGACAGCCGCGCCGACGCGCGAATCCCCGCCGCACTCGTGGAACTGGTCCGCAGCAAGCACGCCGCGCTGTTCGCCGGCGCGGGGATCTCGCACGCCGCGGGCATCCCCGCGGCCCCCGCGTTCACCGAGAACATCCAGCGCCTCGTAAGGACCGTCGACCCGGACTACACGGCTCCGGCGACGGGCTCAGCCTTTAATGCCGCGGCCACGGACGCCGAAATCGCGGTGGGCCTCGACGCTCTGCGCCGGGCGGTGGAGCAGATCGTGACTCCTCCGATCGACATCCTCCCGACAACGGCGCACCTGGCGGCCGTCAGGTTGTTCCCGCATATCGTGACCACCAATTTCGACGGGCTTTTCGAGGCCGCGGCGGCCGAGCTTGGCATACCGCTGGCTGGCCTCAGCGCCGAGATCCCGACCGGGACCATCCCACCCGGCAGCCTGGTCAAGCTGCACGGCTCCGCGCACGATCACTCCACACTCATGCTGACCGAGCACGAAATCGCGCGGCTCGACGTCATTCGGCCCAACGTGTGGTCGGCGCTCGTTGGCATCCTTCGATCGAACTGCGTGATCGTGCTGGGGTCGTCCCTGCGCGACCCTTCGGTCGTGCGTCTGTTCGAGGAGGCCCGCGGCGACCCCGGCGTCTCGTGCCCACCGGGCTACTTCGTCGTTCCGGCCATGCGTTCCACCACGCCCGGTCGCGTGGCTCGCTGGCGGCTCGAGTGCATCACCGCGACCGCCGACGACTTCCTCGATCAGCTGCGGCGCGCGGTCGACGACTGAACGGGTTCCAACGAGAGTTTGTCGGCGACCATCTGCCACGCCCGCTCCGCACCCGCCCCCGCCGGCACGTGCACCACCGCCAGCCCGGCGGCTTCCAGCACCTCGTCGACGATCCGGTCCGGGGCCGACTGCCGCGACACCGACGGGGCCGGGTCGACCTCGATCGCCAGCACCGGCCGCCACGCGGCCCCCTCGGGCCCGGTGCTCACGCGGCACACCAAGCCGTCCACGCTCCGCAGCCGCACGCGCCGGCGCCACTCGCGCCAGTCGTCGGGGTCGCGGTCCTGAGGGTTCTGCGGCTCGACCAGCGACTCGAGCCGCACGCGCGGGCACAGCACCAGGCCCGCGGGCAGCCGCTCGGCGACCCGATGCAGGAGTTCGCCCGTCTCGGCCGTCACGATGCTGCGCCGAAGCTGGAAGGGCGGGGCCGTCAGCACCATCTCGCCGTCGGGCGTGCGCACGAGCCGGGCCGGGACCGGGAGCGGCTCCTCGAGCTCCTCATCCTCGAGCGACAGCCCCAGGAACGCGGCCTGCTCCTCGAGCGGGATCCGCGTTGTCTCGCCAGAGGTCCGGGACGCGCCCGCGGGCGGCGGCACGACCGGCACCGGCGGCAGGTCCGACGTCGGCTCGGCGAAGATCGGCGTGCCGCCCGCGTGGTCCGGGGCCAGCCCGATGCGGGCGCTTGTGGTGACGTCCAGTGCCCAGCGCTTCCTCGCCGCGTCGCGCTCGCGCTGTACGGCATTGAGCCGCCGGATCCGCCACGCGAGCACGCCCAGCACGCCCGCCACAAGCACCGCGATGACGATGAACTTCCCCACGACAGGCCTTTCGGTGAACGAGAGCACCGAGTTGAGCGCGAGGGGCCGCAAGCAGCCCGCCGGCGACCGCCGGCCCGAAGCCCGCTACACCACGATCCGCGAGATCCGCTCGACGGTTTCACGCATCCGGGCCGCATCCACCGTCAGGGCCACGCGGAAATACTCACGCCCCAGCGGGCTGAACCCCGCTCCCGGCACCACCACGACGTCGGCTTCCTCCAGCATCCGCCCCGCGAAGGTCATCGAGTCGATCGGCTTGCCGTCGCGTCCCAGCGGCGTGCGGGCCCAGATGAAGAAGCCGCTCGTCGGGGCGTCCACCTCGCACCCGATGCGGCGCAAGCCCGGCACGATCGCGTCGCGCCGCTGGCGGTACAGCGTCCGCATCGCCTCGACCGCCGCGTGCGTGTAGTTGTCCAGCGCCACCGCCCCGGCCGCCTGGATCGCGTTGAACACACCCGAATCGACGTTGCTCTTGACCTGGTTGAGGGCCCCGACCACGCCCGGATGCCCCACGGCAAAGCCGATGCGCCAGCCCGTCATGTTGTACGTCTTGCTCAGCGAGTGGAACTCGATCGCGGGCGTCTCGTCGATCGACGCGTTGCGGGCCTGCCACATCGAGACCGGCGCCGACGCCGGCCCGTCGAGGTACAGCTCTGAATACGCCAGGTCGCTGGCCACGATGATCCCGCGCCGCGTCGCCCACTCGAGCGTCCGCTCGTAGAACGCGACGTCCGCGTCCGCCGCCGTGGGGTTGCTGGGGTAATTCACCCACAGCAGGCGCGGGCGGGCGCCGCCCGAGACGGTGAGCGGGTCGAGCCCGTCGAACTGCGGCTTCCAGCCCGTCGCCCTCGACACCGGCAACTTCACGGTCTTGCATTGCGCCAGCACCGCGCCGATCTCGTACACCGGGTACGCCGGGTCGGGCATGAAGATCGCGTCGCCCGGGTTTGTCACCGCCCACGGCAGGTGCGCGATGCCGTCCTTGGAGCCGATGCACGCGATGATGTGCTTGCCCGGGTCCACCTTTACGCCGAACCGCTCGTGCATGAACCTGGCCGCCGCCTCGCGGAAAACCTTGAGCCCCCCGCCCACCGCCGGGTACTGCTGGTTCACCAGTTCGCGCATGGTCCGGTCCATCGCGTCGACGATGAACCCCGGGGTCGGCTGATCCGGATCCCCCACTCCGAGATTGATCACGTCCTTGCCCGCCGCGATACGTTCGCGCTTCTTTCGGTCGATCTCGTCGAACAGAAACGGCGGCAGGGCGAGCAGGCGTGCGGAACGGATCGGGTCGGTCATGCGTGAGGTTATGCCCGGAACAGCGGGCATCCGAGCCCGGCACGGGCGTGCGCGGCCCCTTCCGCCCTCCAGAGGCCGGCGGGCGCACCCCCGGGGCCGGGGTGCGACGGCGGCTCGGTTCCCGAACTTCCCGCTTGATCCGGGCCAAGTGTGCGGCTTTTATTCCGCCCCACGCGAGACCGACCCCCGGGGTCGGCCGGCGTGGTGGTTCTTCGCACGACCTTTCCCCACGACCTCTCGGAGTTCATCTCGACCATGGCGATCCGGATCAAGGCACGCAGCGGTGAGTCGCCCGAGCAGATGCTCCGGCGTTTCAAGAAGCTGTGCGAAAAAGAAGGGCTGACCAAGGACATCCGGCGCAAGGAGTTCTACGAGAAGCCCTCCGAGCGTCGGCGCCGCGCCGTCCGTAAGGCCATCGCCCGGCGCCTGCGCGAGGAGATGGGCCCGGTCGCCCGTCCCGCCGCCCGCGCCGGCCGCCCGTCGCGCTGAGCGATTCCGCTCCCGCTCGCCACGACACGCTGTCGTTTCCCCGCCACCCGCGGCCGATCGGCCGATTGTGGTGGCCGAATCCCTACCGGACCGACTTGACAATCGGCGATGAGTGAGCCTTCGGTTCGCTCCCCGACCCCGGACCACGAACCGTCCATTCTCAGGGTCGGGTCGATTTCGGTATTCTCAGGCATTCTCCGCCACCCTCAGGAGGTTCGCACGTGCAACCGACGAGTTTCCGTTCGAGCACCCGGCTCACCTTGACCTGGGTCCGCTCGTGCCTCGTGGCCGCCCTGCTGGCCCTGGCCTTCACGCCGGGCTTTGCGTTCGCCTCGGCACCGGCCGGCGACGGTCCGGTCTTCCAGCGTCCCGGCGGCGAGGCCAACCTGCGCATCCCCGACCTCAACGAGGTCAAGTTCCTGGGCATGGGCGGGCACGACCTCCTGCTCGTCGGCTTCCTCGTCTCCGCCGCGGGCCTGGCCTTCGGCGCGATGATCTACATGCAGCTCAAGAAGCTGCCGGTGCACAGGAGCATGCTCGAAGTCTCCGAGCTGATCTACGCCACCTGCAAGAGCTACATGATCCAGCAGGGCAAGTTCCTCGCCCGACTGTTCATCTTCATCGGCGCGATCGCCGCGATCTACTTCGGCATGTTCGCCCCGACCACGTCCATCGACAGCGCGACGGGCGAGTTCAAGATGGGCTTCCCCGTCGACCGCGTGGCGATCATCCTGCTGTTCGCGATCATCGGCGTGGCCGGCTCGTACGCCGTCGCGTGGTACGGCATCCGCGTGAACACCTTCGCCAACAGCCGGGCCGCGTTCGCGAGCCTCAGGGGCAAGCCCTTCCCGACCTACGCGATCCCGCTCAAGGCCGGCATGTCGATCGGCATGATGCTCATCAGCGTCGAGCTGTTCATCATGCTCGGCATCCTGCTGCTGCTGCCCGCCGACCTCGCCGGCTCGTGCCTCATCGGCTTCGCCATCGGCGAGTCGCTGGGCGCCGCGGCCCTGCGCATCGCCGGCGGCATCTTCACCAAGATCGCCGACATCGGCTCGGACCTCATGAAGATCGTCTTCAAGATCAAGGAAGACGACGCCCGCAACCCCGGCGTCATCGCCGACTGCGTGGGCGACAACGCCGGCGACTCGGTCGGCCCCTCCGCCGACGGCTTCGAGACCTACGGCGTCACCGGCGTGGCCCTCATCGTCTTCACGATGATCGCGGTCACCCCCAGCCTCTTCGCCCCCAAGACCATCGACGTCGGAGCCGGCCGGTCGCTGTCCTACGCCGACGCCGTCAGCGTCTACGACGTCTCGCAGAACCCCGACTTCCGCACCGCCCTGGAGACCCGCATCACGCGCGCGAGCGACCCGGTCACCAAGGGCCGGCTCGAGCAGCTCCGCGCCGACGTCATGAACGAGAAGGTCGTCGAGGCCGTCAAGGTCCCCGTCGAGGCCGCCCAGCGCGACGCCCGGCTCATCCAGGTCAAGCTCCTGGTCTGGCTCTTCGCGATGCGCATCATCATGGTCATCGCGTCGGCGCTCTCGTACTTCATCAACGAGGCCATGGCCAAGGCCAAGTACGCCAACGCGTCGAAGATGAACTTCGAGGCCCCGCTCACGGTGCTGGTGTTCCTCACCAGCGGCGTGTCGATCGTCCTCACCTACGTCGCGTCCTGGGTCATGCTCCGCGAGTTCTCACTCGGCGGGGCCCCGCGTCCCGACGTGTGGTGGAAGCTCGCGACCATCATCTCCTGCGGCACCGTCGCCGGCGCCCTGATCCCCGAGTTCGTCAAGGTGTTCACGAGCGTCCACAGCCGGCACGTGCGCGAGGTCGTCAAGAGCTCCGAACAGGGCGGCGCCAGCCTGAACATCCTCTCCGGCTTCGTCGCCGGCAACTTCGCGGCCTACTGGCTCGGCCTGTGCATGATCCTGCTCATGGCCATCGCCTACTGGATCAGCACCATGGGCTTCGACGCCATGATGCTCGCCCCGGCCGTGTTCGCCTTCGGCCTGGTCGCCTTCGGCTTCCTCTCCATGGGCCCGGTCACGATCGCGGTCGACTCCTACGGCCCGGTCACCGACAACGCCCAGTCCGTGTACGAGCTGTCGCAGATCGAGCAGATCCCCGGCATCGAGGACGAGGTCCAGCGCGACTTCGGCTTCCGCCCCGACTTCGAGAAGGGCAAGGAGTTCCTCGAGGAGAACGACGGCGCCGGCAACACCTTCAAGGCGACCGCCAAGCCCGTGCTCATCGGCACCGCCGTCGTCGGCGCCACGACCATGATCTTCTCGATCATCGTGCTCCTGACCGGCGGCCTCAACACCAACCTCGACAAGCTGTCGATGCTCCACGCCCCCTTCCTGCTCGGCCTCATCATGGGCGGCGCGGTGATCTACTGGTTCACCGGCTCGTCGACCCAGGCCGTGACCACCGGCGCCTACCGCGCCGTCGAGTTCATCAAGGCCAACATCCGCCTCGACGGCGCAACCAAGGCCAGCGTCGAGGACAGCCAGAAGGTCGTCACCATCTGCACCCAGTACGCCCAGAAGGGCATGTTCAACATCTTCCTGGGCGTCTTCTTCGCGACCCTGGCGTTCGCGTTCGCCGAGCCGTTCTTCTTCATCGGCTACCTCCTGGGCATCGCCCTTTTCGGCCTCTACCAGGCCATGTTCATGGCCAACGCCGGCGGCGCCTGGGACAACGCCAAGAAGATCGTCGAGACCGACCCGATCTACAAGAACTCCGGGCGCGGCAAGGGCTCGGACCTGCACGCCGCCACCGTCGTCGGCGACACCGTCGGCGACCCGTTCAAGGACACCAGCTCGGTGGCCATGAACCCCGTCATCAAGTTCACGACCCTCTTCGGCCTGCTCGCCGTCGAACTCGCCATCCACGTCAAGAACCCCGGCTACCAGCACACCACGCTCACCCTCGCCCTCACCGGCGCGTTCTTCCTCGCCAGCGTGTTCTTCGTGTGGCGGTCCTTCTACGGCATGCAGATCGACCAGGGCGGCAAGTCCGGGCACTAAAGCCCCCGTCCGCTCCGATCATTCCACAATTTCAACGAGGGCGGCCCCCAGGGCCGCCCTCGTTCTTTTGGAAGGTGCCTGGGTGTCAAGGTGCCGAGGTGTCAAGGGTGATGCCGGGACAAGCGCCCTCGACACCTTGTCACCTCGTCACGTCGTCACCCCAAAAAGACAGCTCCCGGGCTGGTTTGAGCCCGGGAGCCGTAGGAGCTTTGTCCTGCGAGGCTGCGCGTCGCGCAGCTCCGTCGAGCTGGCGTTAGCCACGCAGCCCCTGGGTACAGTCGTTAAGCGTCACTGGATCACCTCACTTTCTGGAAGAAGCGGTTCCCTCAGCCGGCCTGCCCTTCTGTACAGGGCCGCCGCCGAGCTCTTCCCCCGCGGGCCGTCGCCCGCGGCACATCGCCCGTCTCCCCGCTGCAGCAGGTCAAACGGTCGTCGGGCCGTTTCCGGTCTCGTCCGCGAGGCGTGTTTACGCGTCCGGCCGGTTCCGAATCCCGATCCCTCACTATCGCCCACAACAGGCGCCGAGGCAAGAACTTTTACGCACCCCCGGCCAGGGCGGTTCGACCCCTGCAGCCCAACCGACAGCCTGCACAGCCCCGTGAATCGCCCGTGGCGTACGCTACGGCCCTTCCGCCCGACCGGCCGGACTGGCCGCCGCGGCGGACGCACGCACCCGATAAACGCCACCAATTCCCCGCAATCCGAGACCCGCCCCATGCCCTCCACCGCCTCCCGCGTCGTCCTCCCCGCCGACTCCAACCAGGCCCTGGGCCTCGGCCAGTTCGCCGTCGACTTCATGGACGGCCCCGCCCCGGTCCGCGGCAACCCCGACGCCTCGGTCCTCGAACGCACCGAGATGTTCCACACCGACGCCGTGCTGTGCGGCGCCAGCGCCCTGGCCCTGGGCACGAACTCGCCGACCATCCTGCGGCGCGAGGCGCTCGCGTCGCGCGTGGCCCCCGCCGGCTGGGGCTCGCTCGCGGGGGTCATCGGCGTCGACCGCCACCGCGTCGTCCGCGCCGGCGCCACGGTCTTCGGCTCGTCCGAAGAGTGCCTGGTCGAGAAGGCCATCGCCGCGAACTGCGCCGCCGTACGCGAATGGGACTCCAACGGCACAAACTTCGGCTACTCCGTCGAACGCGAGCACCACCGCGCCGGCGAGTTCGGCCACAACGACTTCTACGCCGTCCCCGTGGCCGCGGCCCGCATGATGAACAAGGGCGGCGACTACGCCCTTCGCGGCATGGTGCTGCTCGACGAGATCCGCGGACGCCTCGCCGAGGTCTTCAGCCTCAAGACCTACAAGATCGACCACGTCGTGCACGGCGCCATCGGCTCGGCCGCCACCTTCGGCGCCATGATGGGCGCCACCCCGCAGGAGATCGAGCACGCCATCGGCATGTTCGTCGCCCACCACATCCCCTTCCGCGCCATCCGCCACGGCCACCAGCTCTCCGACTCCAAGGGCGCCTCCGCCGCGATCAGCACCGAGGCCGCGATCCTGTGCATGAAGCGGGCCATGGCCGGCTTCATCGGCCCCAAGGACATCTTCCGCAACCCCGAGGCCGTCTTCTGCCTCATGAAGAAGTACGGCGGCGAGCCCGTCGCCAAGGGCCGCTCGCCCTTTGACCTCGTGCTCAGCCGCGAGGGCAGCGACTTCACCGTCATGGGCATGCACTTCAAGCTTGGCCTCTACGAGCACCAGAGCGCCGGCGCCCTGCAGGGCATGATCGACCTGGTCAACGCCCACCCGCACCTGCTCGACGACATGACCGGCGACCGCATCCAGTCGATCGTCGTCGTCGCCTACGAGCCCGCCTTCAGCATCATCGGCGACCCCCACAAGCGCGACCCGCACACCCGCCAGTCCGCCGACCACTCGATGCTCTACCTCGTATGCACGATGCTGCGCAAGGCCCTGGAACTCTCCGCCAAGGACCGCGCCGGCAAGCACGCCCGCCCGGGCAGCCTGGGCTTCAAGGACCTCATGCTCCTCCCGCACGACTTCGACCACGCCGCCATCAACCACCCCGTCACCCGCGCGCTCATGAGCAAGATGACCTTCGAGCACGGCGGCCCCGACTACGACCGGCGCTACCCCGACGGCATCCCCACGAGCGTCCGCATCACCGACGATTCCGGCCAGACCTTCGACTCCGGCCTGGTCATGTACCCCTCGGGCCACGCCCGCAACACCACCGCCGACCTCAAGGGCATCCTGAGCCACAAGTGGCGCATGCTCGGCGAACTCGCGAGTTCCGACCCCTCCGGCATCGTCAAGCGCCTCAGCAACCTCGGCGGCAAGTCCGCAGCCGACATCGCCGACCTCTACAGCTTCCCGATCAAGCAGGCCACCGGCAACTTCGACGACGCGCACTGACCGCCCGATCCGAGCCTCTCGCGCAAGCGAGAGGTGTGGACGTCCGGTCGCCAAACACCTCCCGCTCGCGCGGGAGGCTCGGATCAAGAGCCATGCGTTCCCTCGCCGTCTTCTGCGCCTCCAGCCCCGGCAACCACCCCCGCTGGGTCGATTCCGCCCGCGCCTTCGGCGCCCTGCTGGCGCAGCGCCGCATCGGCATCGTCTACGGCGGCGGACGCGTCGGCCTCATGGGCGCCGTCGCCGACGGCGCCCTCGCCGCGGGCGGCGAAGTCATCGGCGTCATCCCCCGCGCCATGGTCGAGGCCGAACGCGCCCACGCCGGCGTGACGAAGCTCCACATCGTCACCACCATGCACGAGCGCAAGGCCATGATGGCCGACCTCGCCGACGGCTTCGTCGCCCTCCCCGGCGGCTACGGCACGCTCGACGAGCTCTTCGAGATCATCACCTGGGCTCAGCTCGCCCTGCACACCAAGCCCGTCGGCCTTCTCAACCAGGCCGGCTTCTACGACGGCCTGCTCGCCTTCCTCGACCACGTCGTCGCCTGCGGCTTCATCCAGCCGCGCTTCCGCTCGCTCGTGTTCAGCCACGCCGACCCCGCCGCCCTGCTCGCGAGCATGGCCGAGCACCGCCCCGTGCCCGGCGGCGGCTTCGCTCGCGAGGACGTGCGATGAGCCCGTTCCGCTCCGTCGACGAGGCCATCGGCGCCCTGGCCGCCCGCCTGCGGGCCGCCAAGCGCGTCGCCGTGCTCACCGGCGCGGGCGTCAGCGCCGAGAGCGGCCTGCGCACCTTCCGCGGCGCCTCCGCCGCCGACCTGCCCCCCGATATGGCCGCACTCTGGAAAGAGTTCGACCCCATGACCCTCGCCACCCCCGAGGCGTTCGAGGCCGACCCCGACAAGGTCACCCGCTGGTACGACTGGCGCCGCCTGGGCTGCCTCGCGGCCGAGCCCAACCCCGGCCACCTCGCCCTCGCGCAGTTGGAGCGACGCTTCGACGAGCCCGAGGCGCAAGCGAGGGTCACACCCCCGGGCTCCCCCTCATCCTTCACCCTCCTGACTCAGAACGTCGACCGCCTCCACCACAGAGCCGGCTCGAAAAACGTCGTCGAGCTCCACGGCTCCATCATCGAGTGGCGCTGCACCCGCACCGAGCGCAAACTCACCCCGCCGCCCGAGCCCTTCCCTGCGTTCCCGCCCCCCAGCCCCTTCCACGACCGCGCCCTGCTGCGCCCCGACGTCGTCTGGTTCGGTGAAACCCTCCCGCCCGCCGCCATGGAGGCCGCGTACCTCGCGTGCAAGGTCTGCGATGTCTTCCTCACCGTCGGCACCAGCGCCGTGGTCTACCCGGCCGCGGGCTACGTCGGCATCGCCGCCGGTTTCGGGGCCTACACCGCCGAGATCAACGCCGAGGAGACCGCCGCGAGCGGCCGCGTCGACCTTGCCATCCGCGGCAAGAGCGGCGAGGTCCTGCCCCGCGTCATGGCTGCTCTAGACCGGGAATGACGAGCGGCATCCGCATCCGCCGCCACATCGGCGAGTTCATGTCCAGCCTCCACTGCTCGACCGACACCTGGGCCTTGTCCCACCCGTGCTTGGTCGCCGTCGCCATGGCCCGGTCCGCGACCGCCCGGTCCGTGAACATCTGGCGCATGATGAGCACCGTCTGCGCCGCCGCGGCGTCGTCCGCGCTCGCGTCCAGCAGCGCGATGAACGCCTCCACCAGCCACCGCGGCTCGGCCGCCATCCGCTTGTAGAGCGTCCCGCGGTCGCTCGCCATCAGGTGGTCCACGCTGATGCGGCGCTGGCGGGCCTCCTGCATGATCGCCCCCGGCACATCCTCGCGGATGTACGCGAGCGTAAGCGCCACGTCCCCGATCGCCCGAGGGCGCCCGCTCACCACCGCCCGGCGAAGCCCGTCCCGCGCCTCCTCCACGTCGATGAGCGCCAGCTGCGTGTACACGTATAGCACCACCGACCGCGGCCACGTGATCGCCGCCGAATCCTCCATGAGCCGCTCGGTCACCTGGCTCACAAACATCCGCTCCGTCCACGCCGGCATCCGCCCGTCGTGCGCCCGCATCGCGACCACCTCCAGCCCGCGCGTGTACCCCACCCGTTCGGCGCACAGCACCAGCCACGAGGGCGAGCGGTCCATCACCGCGTCCCGCCGCGGCCACAGCACCCCGATCACCCCGCCCAGCATGAGCACCACCAGCGCCGCGAACCGCCAAGACCGCACGCGGCGCAGGCGCGACCACCGGCGCGACCGCTCGCCCTCGCACTCGGGGCACAGCAGCACCTCCGCCGGCAGGCCGCTCAGGTCATACCCGCACCGCCCGCACGTTCCCGGGCTCCGCGGCCGAACGAGCAACCACCCCGCCCCCAGGGCCGCGAGGCCAAATACCGCCGCGGACGCGCCGTCCGACACGAGCACGCGGGATTGTTCACCACGTCAGCAACGCGAGAACGGATGCCACCACCCGCCGGGTGCTTTGACCCGGCGCGTCGTGCAAGGGGTCACCAACCGTGCGGTGCGCGTGCTCAGTTCATCCGGTCCAGCTCAACCTCGCCGTCCTTGAGCCGCACCACCCGCTGGCACCGCGTCGCGATCCGGTCGTCGTGCGTGACCATCATGATGGTCATCCCCTCGCGGTGCAGCTGCTCGATGAGCTGCAGGATGCTCTCGCCCGTCGACGAGTCCAGGTTGCCCGTCGGCTCGTCGGCCATGAGCACCACCGGCCGCGTCACCAGGGCCCGCGCGATCGCCACGCGCTGCTGCTGGCCGCCCGACAATTCGCTCGGCCGGTGCCCCAGCCGGTTCCCCAGCCCCACCAGCCCCAGCGTCTCGACCGCCCGCTCGCGCCGTTCCTTCCGCGGCAGCGCCTGGTAGAACAGCGGCACCTCGACGTTCTCCTCAACCGTCAGTTCGGGAATCAGGTTGAACGCCTGGAACACGAACCCGATCTTGCGCCCGCGGAACTGCGACAGCTGCTCGTCGGGCATCGTCGCGCAGTCCTCGCCGTCGAGCAGGTACTGCCCGCTCGTCGGCCGGTCCAGGCATCCCAGGATGTTCATGAGCGTGCTCTTGCCCGAGCCCGACGCGCCCATGATCGCCACGTACTGCCCCTGCGGGATGCTCACATTCAGCCCGCGCAGGGCCTCGACCATGATCGACCCGTCGGGCTTGTAGTACGTCTTGCGCAGGTCCTTGAGCACCGCCAGCGCCGACCGCTCCACCCCGTCCCCGCCGCCCCCGGGGGCCGCGCCGCGCACGTCACGTCCGGGAATCACTTCAACGGGATGCGCCGGCGTCACGACGTTCATGCGACCCTTCTGTACCGTCACGCCGCGCCCCCGGATGCACCCGCGCCGTCGCCGCTTCCCCCGGACCCCGCCCCGCCCCCAACCGCGGCCGTCCGCTGCATCGCTTCAAGGTCCGCATCACGCCCGTACACGGTCAGCCGGTCCCCCGCACCCAGCACCGTCGATCCCGACGGCGTCCCCACATACTCCCCGCCCCGGCGCTCGATCCCGATAACGAGCACCCCACGCTCCCCCAGCCGCGCCCGCGCCAGCGACGCCCCGTCGATCGCCGACCCCGCCATCACGTCCACCTCGCCCACGCTGTACCCCTCGTGCACCCGCAGCAGCAGCGAATAGTCCGCCGGGCGCACCACCCCCGCCTTCTGGAGCGTCCAGCGGATCAGCGCCTCGGTCACCCGCCGCGCCGGCGGGCTCATCACCGCCACCCACATCACCACCAGTGCCGCCAGGATCACCCCCAGCCGCTGAAACGCCGACGACGTCCCCTGCACCTGCACGAACGCCACCACCAGCGACGCAGCGCCCGACGTCACGCCCACCTGCCCGGCCAGCATCAGGTCGCGCACGATGCGGCGTCGCACCGGGTGGCCAACCACCATCTCCGCCTCGCGCGTGGTATACCCGACGCCCGTGAACGCCGAGTACGCCTGGAACTCCGCGACGTCGCGCGACAGCCCCGTCATCGCCAGGGCCGTCGCCCCCAGCCGGATGAAGATGAGGCTGAGCCCCGCGATCACCGTCAGCGACACGATCGCCAGCATGCCGGAATTCTCCGTGCCGCCACGAAGCCGACTGTACCCCTCCCGCCAACCCCACCCGCACCCCCTCCGCGCCTTTGTGCCTTTGTGCCCCTGTGCCTTCTCCCCGCCTTCGCCCCGCCCCGACCCTCTACCATCCTCAACATGTCTTCCGTGCTCTCCAGCCTCGGCATGGCCCTCGACGTCGCCATCGTTCTTTTCGCCTTCACCCTCATCATCGTCATCCACGAACTGGGCCACTTCGTCGCCGCCCGCTGGGCCGGCATCCGCGTGCTCGCCTTCGCCGTGGGCTTCGGCCCCGCCCTGCTGAGCTACCGCAAGGGCCTGGGCTGGCGCCGCGGCTCGAGCGCGGGCGAGTACCACGCCCTCGAACGCCACATCGACGCCACCACCCAGCGCGGCTGGATCACCCTCCCCGGCCGCCCCCGGCCCATCAGCCCCACCGAATACCGCGTCAACGCCCTGCCCTTCGGCGGCTACGTCAAGATGCTCGGTCAGGACGACGCTGATCCCTCCGCCGTCAGCGCCGAGTCCGACGGCTACCAGCGCTGCAAGCCCTGGAAGCGCATGGTCGTCATCAGCGCCGGCGTCGTCTTCAACACCCTCTCCGCCGCCGCGCTCTTCATCATCGTCTTCATGGCCGGCCTCAAGACCGAGCCGCCGGTCATCGGCTTCGTCGCCCCCGACTCCCCCGCCGCGGCCGCCGTCGCCGTCGAAGCCCCGCAGCTCAACATCACCTCCCCCGGCCTGCGCACCGGCGACCGCGTCGTCGGCGTCGACGGCGACCGCGCCCTGTCCTTCAAGGACATCGTCCTCGCCTCCGCCATGGCCCGCCGCGGCGACGCCGTCACCCTCACCGTCCAGCGCGAGGGCGTCCCCGCCCCGCTCACCTTCCGCGTCGTCCCGCGCGAGGACCCCGCCTCGGGCCTCCTGCAGTTCGGCGTCGGCCCCGCCATCTCGACCACGCTCCTCACCAGCACCCATCCCTCGCAGCGCGAGCAGATCCGCAAGGTCCTCGACACCCAGGGCCTCACCGGCGTCGAGCCCGGCATGCGTCTCGCCCGCATCAACGGCCAAGACATCACCTCCCCCGCCGGCGGCGGCGACCTCGCCATCCTCGAGGCCGCCCGCGCCTCCGGCGGCCGCCCCCTCGCGCTCGAGTTCGTCGCCGGCGGCGCCGCCAACCCCGCCGACGCGGGCCCGCCGGTCACCGTCACCGTCCCCACCGTCCCCCGGCTCGACGCGCTCATCGTCCAACTCGACGAGTCCGCCGACTACGCCCTCGCCCACGTGGCCGGCCTCTCGACCGCGCTGAGCGTCGAATCCGTGGCCGACGCAACCGCCGCCACCGGGCTGCGCCCCGGCGACGTCTTCGCCCAGATCGGCGCCGTCGAGTGGCCCAGCGCCGCCGCCGGCATCGCCGAGATCCGGCGCAACCGCTCGAGCACCGTCCCGGTCGTCGTCGCCCGGCGCACTGCGCCCGACGGCCCGTGGACGCTCGTCGACCTCAAACGCCTCCCAGTGAACGCCGCCGGCCAGATCGGCTTCACGCTCGCCGATCCCGAAGCCGCCCCGCTCTTCCTGGGCGACTGGGCCGGCCTCCCGCTCGCCAAGAGTTCCGCCCTGCGCCCCAACACGCTCTCCACGCTCAAGCTCGCGCCCGGCACGCTCATCTCCAGCGTGGCGGGCACGCCCGTCAAGAATCTGGCCGACCTGCGCATCGCCCTCGCCGCCGCCGGCGCCGCCGCCGACCCCGGCGCCGCCAGCGTCACCGTCGAGCTCGGCGTCATCGAGCCCCGCCCGGACGCGACCGGACCCTTCGCCGCCCCGCCCCGCACCGTGGCATGGTCGATCGACCGCTCCGCGTCAAGCCCGGACCGCGCGAGCCTCGACCCCGTCGCCTGGACCACCCGGGCCGGCGTCGGGCTGTTCGAACCCGAGCAGTTCGAGCTCCGCGCCGCCAGCCCCGTCGAGGCCATCGCCATGGGCGTGCGCGAGACCCGGCGCGTCATGCTCTCCACCTACGTCACCTTCCTCCGCCTCTTCGAGGGCTCCGTCAAGGTCGTCCACCTCAAGGGCCCCGTCGGCATCGCCCACATGGGCGCCATGCTCGTCGACCGCGGCGTCGTGTGGCTCCTCTTCTTCGCCGCCCTCGTCAGCGTCAACCTCGCCGTCGTCAACTTCCTCCCCATCCCCATCACCGACGGCGGGCACATGGTCTTCCTGCTCTACGAGCAGATCACCGGCCGCCCCGTCTCGGTCCAGATCCAGAACGCCGCCGCCATCGTCGGCCTCGTCCTGATCCTGGGCCTCTTCCTCATCGTCACCTTCAACGACATCACCAACCTCGTCACCGGCCGGTAAGCCAGCGACTCGCGAATCCCCGCGAGCCGACGACAATCCCCACGAGCCGCGACCGCAAGGAGCGGATTCCCCCGCTCGCCGCAAAGACCGCCCGCCGAATGGACCTCCCCGGCCTCGCCCTCACCCTGCTCATCGGCCTGCTCATCGCCTACGCCGCGAGCGTCGCGTACTGCGCCTGGATCCTGACCCACCCGCCGCGCCGCACTTACGGCTGGGCGGTCGCCCGCGCCCTCCCAGGCGATCCCAGCGAGCTCCGCACCCCCGCCGTCCCCACCGGCCTCATCTACACCGCCTGGACCCTCGACGCCTCGGGCCGAGCGCTGCCGGTCTGGGACATCACCGGGCTGGCCCCCACCGGTCCCGCCATCGTCTTCACCCACGGCTGGGGCGACTCGCGCGTCGTCGCCCTCCCCCGCCTCGCGGCGCTCGCCACCATCGCCTCGCGCCTCGTCACATGGGACCTGCCCGGCCACGGCGACGCCCCCCGCTCCGCCGGCATCTGCCGCCTGGGCTCGCGTGAAGCCGCCGACCTCGCCGCCCTCGTCCGCCAGCTCGATATCGACCCCGGCGCGATCATCCTCGCCGGCTCGTCCCTGGGCGCCGGCGTCAGCATCGAGGCCGCCGGCCGCGGGCTCGTCCGCCCCCGCGCCGTCCTCGCCGAGGCCCCGTACCGCGTGCCGATCGTCCCGGCCCGCAACGTCATGCGCAACGCCGGACTGCCCTACCGCGTCAACCTTCCCGCGGCCCAGATGCTCCTGGGCCTTCTGTTCGCCGCCGATCCCCGCTGGCCCTGGGGCGGCGGACGCGGACCCTTCGACCGCGCCCGCTGGGCCGAGCGACTCGCCCTTCTCAACGTGCCCCTGCTCGTGCTCCACGGCGACCGCGACGAGGTCTGCCCCCTTGACGACGCCCGCGACATCGCCGCCGCCGGCAACGGTTCGCTCGCCGTCATCGACGGCGCTGAGCACAACACCCTGTGGACCGACCCCGCCCACGCCGCCCGCAGCCTCGCGGCCGTCCAGCAATGGCTCCGCACCCTCCCCGCGCCCGCCCCGCTCGAATCGCGATTCCCGGCTTAGCGCCCACCGCTCTCGTCAATATCACACACCTCAAACGCCCGGATGGTGCAGTGCACCGCGCCGGCCGCGAGCGACGTCACCAGCAGGAACCCCACCAGCCCCCCCAGCAGCGTGACCATCCCCGGCAGCGTCGCGACCATTCCCCGCATCACGAACACCCCGGCCAGGATCGCCGCCAGCGGCACGCCGAACATCGCGGCCCGCACCAGCGACCGCACCGCGGGCCCGGGATTGCGCGCCAGCACCATCCACGCCGCGCACGCGAGCGTGAACGCCACCAGCGCCGCCCGCACGAGCACGAACCCGACCGGCATGATCCCGGCCGAGCCCTTGTACGCCAGCAAGGTCCCCCCCCCGATCGCCCCCGCGCTGCACAGCATCGCCATGCCCGGCCCGTCGCGGAACCAGCCCCGCGCCACCGCCGCGACGATCGCCGCCGCCAGCACCGCCACCACCTCAAACGACACGATGAACCACGCCGTGTGCTGCGTCCCCAGCACGCCCAGGTACAGCCCGTAGGCGCTGGTCGCCAGCACGCCCAGCGCACACGCCGCGGCCAGAGCCCGCGCCCCACCCGGGACGCGATACTCGGCCCCGGCGCCGATGCTCGCCGTGACCCGCCCCGACCCGCCAACCGCTGATTCCGTCTGCGTCTGTGTGCTCATACCCGTGATCCCTCGAGACGGGGGGATGGTACCAAAGTACGCCCCTCGCTGGCGACCTGTTCGCTGCGTGTTCGCCATCGGCACGCTGTTGGATTCCACTATCGGACGCGTCAGCCGCTCGCCCCCAACCCCAGCGCCCAACGTGCCGATATCGACCCCGCAGGGTCAGGCACCGGGCTTGCGTCCGCCCACGACGCCGGCCTCGGCCGCGCCGGACCTGCGCACCGGGCCTCGTCCCCGCTGCGCACCGTGCGCACGGACGGCCGGATGAGTGACCGCGGCACACCGCCGCCGCATCGGAGTCTCGCAATGAGCGGAATCACCTCCGGCGTGGGCATCTTCAGCGGGATCGACTCGCGTTCGATCATCGACCAGCTTCTGGCGGTCGAGGGCCGCTCCAAGACCGTCAGCCAGCGCCGCGCCGTCGAGCTCAAGAGCCGCCAGGCCACTTTCCTCGACCTCAAGTCGGCCATGTCCACCCTCGCCGCCGCCGCTACCAAGTTCCGCACCGACAAGACCTTTCAGGCGGCGAAAGCCACCAGCTCCGACACGGACGCCGTCCTCGCCACCGCCAGGGCCGGCGCCACCGCCGGCACCTACACCTTTACGGTCGACCGCGTCGTCACCACCCAGCAACTGCTCTCCCGCGGCTTCGCCGACCGCGCCACCACCGCCATCGGCGCCACCGACCTCATCTTCGAGCCCGCCGCCGCACGCCTCGACCGCGACACCCCCCTGGCCGAGCTCAACGGCGGCGCCGGCATCGCCCGCGGCAAGATCCGCATCACCGACTCCGCCGGCAACGAAGCCGTCGTCGACCTCTCCCGCGTCTCGCAGCTCAGCGAGGTCATCGACGCCATCAACACCCAGTCCGGCGCCCGCGTCACCGCCAGGGTCGACGGCAACCGCCTCGTCCTCACCGACAACGCCACCGGCGGCGCCGGCCGCCTGACCGTCGCCGATGTCTCCGGTTACACCACCGCCACCAGCCTCGGCATCGCCGGCCAGGCCGGCGCCGCCGGGCCCGGCGCCTCGCTCAACGGTTCGTCCATCCTGTACCTCTCGGGCGCCACCACCCTCGCCTCGCTCAACGACCGCACCGGCGTCCGCCTCAACTCCGCCGCCGGCACCAGCACCCCCGACTTCACCATCACCACCCGCGACGGCTCGACCCTCGCCATCGACATCGGCGCCATGTACGGCGCCGACGGCAAGCCCACCGCCGGCCCCGTCGCCGACATCGCCGGCGTCATCAGCCGCATCAACAGCCAGTCCGGCGGAAAGGTCACCGCGTCCATCAACTCCGCCGGCACCGGCCTCAAGCTCGTCGACAACACCGCCGGCGCCACCACCTTCGGCGTCACCGATTCCAGCGGCGCCGCCGCCGACCTGCGGATCCTCAAGTCCGACGCCGGCGGCACAGGCGAGATCTCCGGCGACCGCGTCATCGCCGCCCTGAATTCTTCGCTGCTCTCGAGCGTCGCAGGCGGCGACGGCCTGGGAGGTTCGTCAATCACCGTCACCAACCGCGCCGGCGCCGGCTTCACCGTCAACCTCGACCCCTCCGGCTCGCTCACCGACGCCATCGCCGCCATCAGCGCCCAGACCTCCGGCACCATCACCGCAGAACTCAACGCCTCCGGCACCGGCCTGATCATCCGCGACACCACCGGCGCCTCCGCATCCAAGCTCACCATCGAGGGCGCCGCCGCCGAGGCCCTTGGCATCTCCACGGGCGCCGGCGGCCTGCTCACCAGCACCTTCAACGGCAGCCGCATCCAGAAACGCTACATCTCGAACGCCACCACCCTCGCCTCGCTCAACAACGGCCTGGGCATCGGCACAGGCACCTTCGAGATCACCGACTCCACCGGCCGCACCCAGTCGGTCGGCGTCACCGAGAACCAGAAGACCGTCGCCGACCTGGTTGCCCTCATCAACTCCCGCGGCCTGGCCGTCACCGCCCGCGTGAACGACAACGGCGACGGCATCGAGATCGCCGAGAACCCCGGCACCAACGGCTCGGTCAAGATCGCCGTGCGCGACGCCACCGGCGTCGTGGCCCGCTCGCTCGGACTCGCCGGTGAAGCCTCGGCCACCGGAGCCGACAACAAGGTCATCGGATCCTTTGAGAAGAAGGTCTCGATCACCGCCCAGGACACCCTCGACTCCGCCCTCACCAAGATCAACGCCGCCCGCGCCGGCGTCCGCGCCGCCATCATCAACGACGGCTCGGGCGCCACACCGTTCCGCATCACCTTCACCAGCGAGAGCACCGGCTCCGCCGGCGAGTTCACCGTCGACACCGGCTCGCTCGACCTGGGCCTCTCCACCCTCAGCAAGGGCCGCGACGCCCGCATCATCTTCGGCTCCGGTGACCCCGCCACCGGCGTGCTCATCTCCAGCGCCAGCAACTCCTTCGACGGTGTCATCAACGGTGTCCGCGTCGACGCCGTCGCCCCCAGCGACCAGCCCGTCACGGTCACCGTTACCCAGGACACCGACTCCATCGAGTCCGACGTCGACGACTTCGTCGACGCCTTCAACGCGATCATCCGCAAGATCGACGCCGCCACCGCCTACGACGATCAGACCAAGCGCCGCGGCCCGCTCCTGGGCGACTCCACCGCCACGCTCCTGCAATCCGCCCTCTACAGCGCCGTCAACTCCCGCGCCGCCGGCATCAGCGGCCGCTACCAGACCCTCTCGCAGGTTGGGATCTCCGTCGGGGCCAGCGGCCAGCTCAACCTCAACGCCGACCGCCTCCGCACCGCCCTCGCCACCGACCCCGAGGCCGTCGAGGAACTCTTCGCCGCCCGCGTCCAGGCCGCCAACCAGTCCACCGAGATCGCCCCCGGCGTCCGCGTGCTCGGCAACCCCAAGGACCCCACCTTCTCCGCCCTGGGCGTCGCCGAGATCGTCGGCCGCCTCGCGGACCGGTACACCGCCTCGAGCACAGGCGTCTTCGCCCGCGTCGACCGCGCCCTGCAGGATCAGGTCGACCTCGCCGACGCCCGCACCAAGGAGCTCGACGACCGCCTCCAGCAGCGCCGCGGCATCCTCGAGCGTCAGTTCCTCTCGATGGAGAAGGCCATCGGCCAGCTCCAGAACCAGAGCGGCTCGCTCGCCTCCATCCGGCGCTGATCCCCACCCCCCACTCCCCACCCCCCACCCCCCGCATCCTCCGGAGCGAAGCGCAGTCCCTGCACCCGCGCCCGCAGAATCTCCTCGATCCCGCGCTCACCCGTGCGCACGCCCTGAACTGCCCCCCGGCCGATGCCGATACCTGTGTGCGTATGGCCCAGCCAAGCCCCAATCCCAGCGGCAATTCCGGCGTCAACGCCTACCTCCGCACCCGCGTGCTCACCGCCACCCCCGAGCAGCTCCGCCTCATGCTGCTCGAGGGCGCCGTCCGCTTCGCGCGGACCGGACGCGAGGGCCTCGAAGTCAGGAACTATGAGCAGAGCTTCGATGGCTTCACCAAGTGCCGCAACATCCTCGTCGAGCTCATGAACTCCATGCGCCCCGAGGTCGACCCCGACCTCTGCAAGCGCGTCAACGCCCTCTACACCTTCCTCTACATCCACCTCACCGAAGCCAGCCTCGAAAAGGACTCCCGCAAGGCCGACGAGGTCATCGAACTGCTCGAGTACGAGCGCCAGACCTGGATCCTGCTCATGGACAAGCTCGCCGCCGAACGCGCCGGCGCCGCCCCCGCCAGCGTCCCCACCCCCGTCGCCACCGCCGCCGCGTCCGCCACCGGCGCCCCGCGCATCGCCCTCAGCGTCCAGGGCTGACGCCGCTCACGCCCCCGCTGATCCACCGCCGGATCGCCCCCGGGTACGTCGCCTTCTCCAGCGCAAACACCCGCTTCGCCAGGTCGTCGGGCGTGTCCCCCGCCAGCACAGCGCACCGGGCCTGCGCCAGCACGTCCCCCTCGTCATACCGCGCATCCACCAGGTGCACCGTGCACCCGCTCTCGCGCTCCCCGGCGCGGATCACCGCCTCGTGCACGTGGTGCCCGTACATCCCCGTGCCCCCGAACTTCGGCAAGAGCGCCGGGTGAATGTTCACCATCCGCCCCCGGTACGCCTCCGGCAGGTCGATCAGGCACAGGTACCCCGCCAGCGCCACGTGCGTCACCCCGCGGTCCCGCAGCCGCGCCCCCAGCACCGCCGCCGGGATCCGCCCCTTGATCACCTCGGTCGGAATCCCCGCCCCCCGCCCGATCTCGGCCCCGCGGCACTCCCTCGACGCCACCACGTACACGATCGGCGCCCCAAGCTCGCCCCGCGCCGACGCCTCCAGCAGGTACTCGAGCGTCCGCCCCGTCCCCGACAGCATCACCGCCAGCCGGGCCCCGCCCGCGCCCCCACACGCGCCGGCCCCAGCGTCCGGTCCCGCCGCCGCGCTCATCCCGCCAGCACCTTCAGCGCCGCCGCCCGGTCCGGCGCCACCGTCAGCACCTTCTCGAGCTTCGTCATCGCCAGCAGCTTCATGAGCTCCCCGCTCAGCCCGCAGATCACGAACTTGCCCGCGTGCCCCTTGCAGTCCTTGTTGATCTGGATGAACATCCCCAGCCCCATCGACGCAATCATCGTCACACCCGAGCAGTCCATCGCCAGCCGATACCCGTGCTGCTTCACGATCGCCGCCATCTCCTGCTGCAGGATCTCGCTCTCGCGCGACCCCAGCTTGTCGCACAGGACCTTGACCACGTACGAGACGCCGTGAAGCTCAACCGAAGCAAACGCGGAACCGGCCATTGGGTCTTCCGTGGGGTGAAGGGAAACCAGCTGCTCCATCCAAAGGTGGGTCAACGCTGAGTTTAGCGTTTCCCCGCCGCCCTCGCACCCCCCATCACCCCTTCTTCGCGAACGCCACCGGCCTCCCCGCCCCGTCCACCGCCACCAGCGTCAATTGCGCCTCGGTTACCGGCACCATCTCTCCCGTCCCGTGCCGCTCCACCTCCACCTCCACCATCACCGTCACCGACGTCGTCCCGCACCGCACCGTCCGCGTGTGCAGGCTCACGATGTCCCCCACCCCCACCGGCTTCTTGAACACTACCTTGTCCACCGCCACCGTCACCCACGTGTGGTCCCCGTGCCGCATCGCCTCCACAAACCCCGCCTGGTCGATGTACGACAGGATCACCCCGCCGAAAATCGTCCCGTAGTGGTTCGTGTCCTTGGGCTGCGTCACCACCCGAAGCGACAACCGGCGTTCAGCGTCCGTCATGCCCCAGCGTAGTGCCCGCCCCACCGGGTAAAGTCCCCCCATGACCAGCGTCCGCGTCCTGGCCGTGCTCGCCGCCCTGGCCCTCGTCCTGGGCGGCCCCTTCGCCGTGCGGGCCGCCCGCTCCGGCGACCGCCACGCCCCCGCGCTGCCCCCCGCCGACGGCCCGGTCCGCACCCTCGTGGTCGTCACCCCTCACGTCCCCCAGATCCAGCAGGAGTTCGGCGCCGCCTTCGCCCGCTGGCACCGCCGCGTCTACCACGAAGACGCACGCATCGACTGGCGCGCCCCCGGCGGCACCAGCGAGATCCTCAAGCAGCTCGAGGCCCAGTACACCGCCGCCTTTCGCGACAAACGCCTCCGCATCGCCTCCGTCGCCAAGGGCGTCGCCGTCCCCGACGCCGACACCGCCATCGCCGGCTTCGACCTCATGCTCGGCGGCGGCACCTTCGAGCACTCACGCCTCAAACGCGGCATCGAAGTCGAGGTGCCCGCCTCCATCCCCGGCCAGCCCGCCGCCCGCGTCCGCATCCCCATGTCCACCCCCGCCGGCTTCTCGCAGGACCAGCTCACCGCCTGGTACGCCGAGCCCAACCGCTGCGGCTCCCAGCCCATCTACGACCCCGACCAGTACTGGCTCGGCACCGCCCTCTCCGGCTTCGGCATCGTCTTCAACCGCGACGTCCTGCGCGAACGCGACATCAACACCGACCCCTCTTCCTTCAAAGACCTCACCGACCACCGCTACGCCGGCCTGCTCGCCCTCGCCGACCCCCGCCAGTCCGGCTCCGTCACCACCACCCTCGAGTCCATCCTCAACAAGGAAGGCTGGGACGGCTGGCGCACCCTCCGCGAACTCTCCGCCAACGCCCGCTACTTCTCAGGCTCCGCCAGCCGTCCTCCCCTCGACGTCTCCGCCGGCGAAGCCGCCGCCGGCCTCGCGATCGACTTCTACGGCCGCGGCCAATCCCAAACCGTCATGCGCCCCGGCGAAACCCCCGACACCGCCCGCGTTGGCTACGTCGACCCCAAGGGCGCCGTCTACATCGACGCCGACCCCGTCTCCATCCTGCTGGGCACCCCCAACGCCGACCTCGCCCGCCGCTTCATCGAGTTCACCCTCACCGAAGAAGCCCAGGCCCTCTGGCAGTTCCCCCCCACCGAGTCCCCCGCCGGCGCCGCCAACCCCCCCGGGCCCGACGGCCGCCCCATGGGCCCGTCGCGCTACGCCCTGCGCCGCATGCCCGTCCGGCGCGTCATGTACGACAAGTACGCCGACCACTTCGTCGACAAGACCAACCCGTTCGACGTCGCCGCCGACCTCAAGAGCCGCGGCTGGCGCGACAGCATCGCCATCATGATGGGCGCCTTCGGCATCGACACCGCCGAAGAACTCAAGGCCGCCTGGGCCGCCCTCACCCGCGCCCGCACCGACCCCGCGTTCCCCAAGGACACCCTCGCGCAGATGGAGCAGGCCTTCTACGCCATGCCCATGCACCAGACTACGCCCAAGGACGGCCAGCCCCAACTGCTCGAGTTCTCCGAAGCCAACTTCAAAGCCATCAGCGACGACACCAGCCGCTGGCGCGACCCCGCCAAGGCCACCCGCGCCCGCATCGCCTACACCCGCTTCTTCCTCGATCAGTACCAGAAGGTCGTCGACCTCGAAGCCCATCCGGCAAAGAAATGAACGCGGAGGACGCAAAGGTCGCGGAGGAACGCGGAGTCAAACGCGGGGCTTGAAATCCCGAAGCAATCCTCGTCGTTCTCCGCGTTCCTCCGCGCTCTTCGCGTCCTCTGCGTACTTCTTTCTCCCGAGACCCCAATGCCGCCCATGCTCACCAAGATCGTCGCCACCCTCGGCCCCGCCAGCGACTCCCCCGACCTCATCCGCAAGCTCATCGACGCCGGCGTCGGCGTCTTCCGCCTCAACTTCTCCCACGGCAGCCTCGACGACCACGCCCGCCGCCTCGCCGCCGTCCGCGACGCCGCCAAGGACCTTCGCCGCCCCACCGCCGTGCTCGGCGACCTCCAAGGCCCCAAGATCCGCGTCGGCGTCGTCCCCGACCCCGGCATCGAACTCGTCGCCGGCGCCGAGGTCCTCATCCGCCACGCCCCGGCCGAGCCCGCCTCGCGCGACCCCGCCCACCCCGACCGCGTCATCCTCACCACCGCCTACGAGCCCGTCGTCACCCAGGTCGACCCCGGCCAGCGCGTCCTCATCAACGACGGCGCCGTCCGCCTGCTCGCCGTCGAGCGCCGCCCCGGCGTGCTCGCCTGCCGCGTAACCATCGGCGGCCTCGTCACCACCCGCAAGGGCATCAACCTCCCCGACTCCACCATCACCGCCCCCGCCCTCACCGAGCGCGACATGGACTGCGTCCAGTGGGCCGTCGCCCAGGGCCTCGACCTGCTCGCCCTCTCCTTCGTCCGCCAGGCCGACGAGGTCCGCGACCTCAAGCGCCTGCTCGCCCGCGTCTGCCCCCTCGACCACAGCGCCGACCCCATGGGCTACGGCTCCCAGATCCCCGTCATCGCCAAGATCGAAAAGCCCCAGGCCATCGAGCCACAGCGCCTCGACGAGATCATCCAGGCCGCCGACGGCGTAATGGTCGCCCGCGGCGACCTCGGCGTCGAAATGGACCTCGCCCGCGTCCCCATCGTCCAGAAACGCATCATCGAGTGCGCCTCCGCCTGGGGCAAGCCCTGCATCGTCGCCACCCAGATGCTCGAGTCCATGATCACCTCCCCCATGCCCACCCGCGCCGAGATCAGCGACATCGCCAGCGCCATCCTCGACGGCGCCGGCGCCGTCATGCTCTCGGCCGAGACCGCCAGCGGCAAATACCCACTCCTCGCCGTCGAATACATGCGCCGCGCCGCCCTCGCCGCCGAGGAAGAACTCGCCGCCCACCACACCTCCCCCAGCCCCCCCGCACGCCTCGTCGAATCCCGCTACCGCACCGCCGCCCTCGCCCACGGCGCCTGGCACACCGCCCGCGACCTGGGCGCCAAGGCCATCGCCTGCTGGTCCCAACGCGGCGGCACCGCCCGCTACCTCAGCGAAAACAACTTCGCCATCCCCATCCTCGCCTTCAGCTCCGACGTCCGCGAGACCCGGCGCATGCAGCTCCTCCGCGGCGTCTTCCCCGTCCGCGCCGACCCACCCGCCTCCCTCGCCGCGTTCAACATCCTCGCCGAACAGCAACTCCTCGCCCGCGACTTCGTCAAGCCCGGCGACCCCGTCGTCCTGCTCGCGGGCCTGCCCCTCGGCGAGCACGCCACCACCAACACCATGGCCATCCACTACACCGCCAACCCCGTCACCGGCTTCATGCGCCACGTCTGAAGATTTCCCTGCGGCAACGCGCAGAAGGTCTCCCTCCGGCACCGCGCAGAAGGTCTCCCTCCGGCAACGCCGGAGGGAGAAATGTTCAAGCGGCGTCCAGCCGCTTGAACGAGAGGGAGGTGGTCCGGGCCAGCCAGCCGTGCTCAATCATCGAACAACCAACCCGCGCCACCGAGAACCCGCGGCTTGAGCGGACTCTCGATGCTCTTCGCAGGCACCACGATCTCCCTCCGCCACCGGCGGAGGGAGAAATGTTCAAGCGGCGTCCAGCCGCTTGAACGAGAGGGAGGTTCTCCCGTCTCCCAGTCCACTGCGGACCGGCCGCCCGTCACCAGCCGCTTGGGGACGTCGCCGGCAGACCTCCCCCGACCACCGTCTCCAAGAAGCAACACACGCAACCGCCCAAGAGCCGGTCACGGGCTCCCGGCAAGGTGCGCCGGGGCTGACGCCGCCGATCGGCGAACGGTCCATTTGGCAACGGTCCATACCCTCTCGGCGTATGCCGGATGACACCACAGTTTCCCGATTCTGGGCCTGGTTTCGGGCCAACGACGCGAAGCTCCGGGAGATGTCCACCGAGGATGATCCGCTCTGGGACATCGCCCTGGCGCAACTCCAACGTGTGAACAAGGGCCTGCGGTTCGAGATGTCAGATCCGCACAAGGGGCGTCGCGACTTCGTGATCACCGCACAGGGTGACAAGACACTGTTCCCACTCGTCGATTCGATGGTGGTCGCGGCCCCCAGGATGGACGACTGGACGATCGTGGCGCTGAACCCCGCAAAGGGATTCGACATCGTGGTCGACGTTGAAGGCGTGAAGTACGACCCGAAGTCGATCTGGTTCCTGCCGCTTGATGACGTGCGCCACCCTCCTGACCCGCAAGCGAGATGGTCGATCGGAAACCTGTTCCCCGGCGATTTCGGCATCCGATTCGGTGTCCCCGGATTGCGCGACGAGGACCACGACGGAGCCGCCTTTGCCGCCGCGCGCATCCTTGAGGCCGTACTCGGTGAGCGAGAGCGTGCGGTCGCCGTCCAGTACGTCGAGATTGCTCGCCTCCCCATCGACCCCGCGCAGGACGGGTTCATCAGGCTGCTCGAGTTGGCCGCGTACATCGCGACGCACAGGCGTCGCATCGCAGTCTCCCTCCGGCAACCGCTGAAGGGAGAAATGACGTAGCGCCGTCCAGCCGGACAATTCGCAGCCACGACACCGGCTTACTGGTTTGAACGCATTCCCACGCAGTGAGTGCCGGCTCGGTACTCACAGCACAAGACCGTTGTCGCCTCCCGAGCAGATACACGAGGCATCCGTATATTGCACCAATCATCACCAGCGGCATTGCAGCAACAACAAATGCAGCGTCCCTTTCTACAATCCCGACTGCAATAAGCGGAACGCTCATACATCCAATTGCTCAGTCCAGAAGCCCTGATATCCGCGGGATCCCTACACCTTGATCGCGTAGGCGGCGACCTTGAACGCGGCTTCGGCGAACAGGGTGTTCTCTTTGTGGCTTCGCAGCGTGCTCCCGCTGATGCGTTTGATGGCGCTGTTGACGCTCT